>Ga0137403_10000248_pt1 | contig 68438 bp, 61 predicted proteins | sample CZOMad2_1_16fung_FD_122057 | JGI IMG/M metagenome (GOLD analysis project Ga0137403, IMG submission 122057) | Vadose zone soil fungal communities from Angelo Coast Range Reserve, California, USA - CZOMad2_1_16fungal (Hybrid Assembly) | ecosystem: Environmental > Terrestrial > Soil > Vadose zone...
TTCGGGCAGTCTGGCCAGCGGAGGATCTCCAGGGTTTCTGAAGAATCAGTGAGGGAGTCTTAATATGCAATGCCGTGAATTTCGAGATATCGCCGATTCTTACCTCGGCAACGAGTTGATCGTTGAAACAAATCACGAGGTCATCTCGCATCTGGAGCACTGCTCCGAGTGCCGCTGCGAACTGGCAGCGCGCCGCGAGCTACGCAGCCAACTTCGCGAGGCGTTCATCAAAGCGCCGGAGAACCAGATGTCGGAGGAGTTCGGTCAGCGCCTCAGTGCTCGCCTGCATGAACAGGCATTCGGACGTAGTGTCACAGCGTTGTCGCGGCGCGGCTGGCATCCATCTGTGACGCTCAGGCGAACCTCATGGCTAGCGCTCGCCGCATGTCTGGTGTTGGCAGCGGGGTTCGGGCTCGTTCTAGTCCGGCAACGGATGTTAGAATGGTCGTCACCACAAGGTGGACAGGAACTTGCTGGAGGCGAGCTGACACCAAGCTATCCGGCCCAGCTAAATCCCGGAATCCCGGTTAGCATCGTCAAGACAGAATTAGCCAGAGACGCCGCCGGCGATCATCGTGACTGCGCCGTTCATTTTCGGCTCGCTGAAAAACCGATCGATCTGGAAGTGGCAGGACGAAAGTATGATCCCGTGTACGCCAACCTGACCAAGGCGGTGCTATCGGAGCAGGGTGATGTACCCCTGGGTGCTGAGTTTGTCGAGGCCCATTCGTGCGTCTTCGAGGGTCGGCGCTTTGCTCACATCATACTCAGATATCATGGCCAACTGGTTTCGTTCTTGGTTACCGAAATGGGGGACTCCAAAGAAGCGAAAACAAACGCCGCGCCGCTGACGAACCAGCAAGCCCAGGTCATCGCGTGTTCACAGCTCGACGGCTATCAAGTCTCATGCTTTCAGACCGCGCGTCACGCTGTTTTCATAGTGTCGGATTTGCCGGAAGGCGACAATCTCGCGTTGGCCCGCGCGCTGGCGCCGTCAGTATTCGCGCACATCACCCGCGTCGAAAGCGCGGCTTAAGAAAGACGGGGCAAATGAAATGAACCGCAGGTACTTTCTTGAGTCATGCGCGACGTTTGGAGTAGTCGCTGCTATGAGCCAATCATTGCTGGGTTGTGTTATCGCTCAAAACAAAGGACGGACCAGAGCCGATGATGCTGCGCCTAAGAAGATCATGAAATCGGATGAGGAATGGAAGGGAATTCTTTCGCCCGAGCAGTATTACATAACTCGGCAAGCCGGGACTGAGGAGCCATATTCGAGTTCACTACTGAACGTTCACGAGAGCGGCACCTTTGAGTGTGTTTGTTGCGACCTGCCGCTGTTTAGTTCAAAGACAAAGTTTGATTCCCACACCGGCTGGCCGAGCTTCTGGGCCCCAATCGCCAAACGAAACGTCCTGGAAAGGATTGACAGGAGTCTCGCTGAAACGCGCACAGAAGTTCTCTGCGCGCGCTGCGCTGCTCACTTAGGTCATGTTTTCGATGATGGCCCAAAGCCCACTGGCTTACGCTACTGCATGAACGGAGTGGCCTTGAAGTTCTCGTCAGCATGATTGGTTCGCAACCGCGAACGCCGCTCCCCTGCCAAAGAATTGACACTGATGACCGGACTCAAGAGGGCACTAAGTGGGTTGGGCCAAGATCGGGCTGCGCGAGACTAATCACGATCGGAGCACATATTTTCGCGCCTAACTGCGTCGTCACCCAGACATACCGCGTTGACACTGTGACCCGCCGCCCACTCTCGCAATAAGCGAACTCGCTCTTGCGAACTTAGTGCATTGCTTCTTTCGGACTCAGTTCCTTTCTGGTCGATTAACTCCCGCAAATACACATTTACCGAAACGCCGCGTTCTCGCGCTCCTGCCTGAATCTTGGAAGCTACTTCTGGCTCAACTTCAATCATCATCGGCATGAAAGGAGCATTTGTGCCCGCCTGATCGACGGAGTTCCTGGCCTCCTGACCCCCGCGTTCACGTGGAGCGCTATTGCTGTGTTGGGGCGCAGCATTTACGGTGCGTTGAAGCCAAAAAATCTGGTCACATATTGATCATTTCGAAAAACTAATCAGATGGATGTTTCGTGCTAAATCTTTGGTGCGACTTAACTTCTCGTGGAGCAGAGGGGGATCGAACCCCTGACCTCCGCATTGCGAACGCGGCGCTCTGCCAAACTGAGCTACTGCCCCACGTAGAAAAGCATGTTAGGTAGACGACGAAAGAGTGTCAAGCACTCCAGCTTCCCAATTAGGACACTACCAGCTTCCAAGGGTTTTCATCTGCTTTTCCAGCTTCCCCGTTGGGGTTCTAAAGGCGGCTTTCCTCCGCGCAAGATTCTGTGAAACAAAGTGACGATTTCTTGTCTTCTTGAGCAGGCTTTTTTGCGAGCAAACAAAAGATCCACGAAAATACACGAACCGAAAACAAAATCACACGAATGTTTACAGCCCAAGGCCCTATTCAAGAATTCCTCAAGTATTCCTCAAGTATCGCTCAAGTCATGCCTGCTAAAGTGAAAGCCTTTCTGGGAGTACAGGTTATGGCGCAACCGGGCGAAAAGCGTTCTGTCACCGTCCTAATTGTCGATGACTCTGACGACCTTCGAGAGTTGATGGTTTTTCAAATTCAAAGCCTCGGATATGAGACTGTTGAGGCCACAAATGGTCTCGAAGCAATAGAAGTTGCCCGGCAAACGTCGCCGTCTTTGATTCTTATGGACATTAACATGCCGCTGCTGGATGGATTAGCCGCAACTCGGGTCATTCGTGAGAGTGGGCAATTCCCCAAGACCGCGATTGTCGCATTTTCTGCTTATCTCGGAGGGGTTCATCGCGCGCTCGCGCTTGAAGCAGGCTGCAATGAATATTTAAGCAAAACTGAATGCGTGGACAAGCTGGAGAATATTCTTGGACGGTTCGCACCGTTAATCTAATTTCGTGGATCGTCTTTTGGTTTTGGTTGGTTGCCGCGCCCGGCCGCGCTGTTGCAATGGAGTGCAATTTCTTGGTTTCTTGAGCAGGTTTTTTTCGAGTAATCAAATCGATCCACGAAATCACACGAACCGAAGAACAAAGTCACACGAAATCTTCAAGATACTATTACCTCGATTAGATCAGCTTAGCTTTCGCCTCCAGAATCGCTTCATGAATTTTGTCGGTATTCTTTCCGCCACCCTGGGCCATGTCGGGCTTGCCGCCACCGCGACCATCAAGCAGAAGACAGGCTTCGCGCATCAACTCGTTCATGTCTCCCGGTGCGTCCGCCGAACGAGCAAACACCAGCCGCGCCGTATCCTTGTCGTGAGACGCCAGCAGAGCGACGGTTTTTGGCTGCGTGATCATTGCCAGCGCAAGATGTTTGAGTGACTCGGCATCGCGATCCGCAAATGTCTTGAGCACAACCTTGACGCCTTCCGAAGTCGGGGTCGTTTCGCCGAGCAGTTCGGCCGCCTCAACGCGCGCGGCAACTTCTTCCAGCACACGCACGCGCCGGTGCAGTTCCTTGTTCTCTTCGATTGCTCGCGCGGTCAGCACGGGCGAATCGTCCCTCGCGGCACTAAACAAAGTGGCCACTGCACGAGCGCTCTGGTTTGCCTTACGATAGTCATTTAGGGCGCGAATGCCGGCGACAAACTCAATCCGCGTCAGACCCTTGGCTCGTTCCCAGGAGCGCACGGCTATCATTCCGACCTCCCCAGTCCGATAGGCGTGTGTGCCGCCGCATGGTGTCAGGTCAAAGCCTTCGATCTCGATCAGACGCAGTGGTCCTTCTCGGGCGGGCTCTTTTCGTAACGGTAATGATGAGGCTTCATCGGAATTAACCTGTCGAATCGTTATCTCCCGGTCTTCCCAGATAACGTTGTTTGCCAGTTCGGCGGCGCGCTCGATCACCTCATTTGTAGGATTCTCAAGAGCAACATCGATTTCGCACGAGTGGTCCAGAACGCGGAAGCTGCGTGTCGGAGTATTGAACAGGGTGACGAAGGCCTGCGAAAGAATATGTTGGCCGGTGTGTTGTTGAATGTGGTCGAGACGCCTTAACCAATCGATCCGACCCTTAACCGTCGAACCCACATCAGGCGCCCGACCCTGCACAACGTGTAGGATTCCATTTTGCTCGTCATCGATACATTCGACCACGCGTGTGCCGTTTAGAGTTCCCGTATCGCTCGGTTGCCCACCGCCCGTGGGATAGAAGGCAGTGCGATCGAGTGTTACCGCGGTCCAACCGCTGACACGCTCACTTTTGTCGACGACACGGGCCTCAAACTCGATGAGATGGGAATCGCTGTAATAGAGTCGCTCGGTGGTCACGGTTTTTCATTTAATAAACCATGGAAGAAAGGCGTGCAAGCTAAGGCGGGCCAAGTCACGATCGACGAAATTATGCGAAAAGACACCAAAGACGCTCCGGAGGTACTTTTGACTGTCCTTCTCGAAACACACATAATCCGCGATCGTTTTTCTTGTTTTCAATCCGACGCCAACGAGAGTTTTTATATGCATAGGTTTTCTCGATCCCTGTGTCTCAAGCTCCTGCTGTTTCTTTCGCTTATGGGCTTATCGGTGGGTCTCTGCGCGGCGAAACAAATACAGCCGTTGCAGCGGATCACCTATCACTTATCGATGCCCCGACCGGCGTCGCATCTGTTTGTTGTCTGGATTGAAGTGGAAATGAAGGATATTGACTCACTGGATTTTCAAATGCCCATGTGGTCACCCGGGCGGTATGCTGTCTTTGATTTTGCGAAGAACATCCAGGAGTTTCAGGCCCAGACGCTTAACTGTACTGTCCGCCCGGAGGCGCCGTCCTCTTTAAACTGCCGGACGACATCTGTGCCGTTTACGCGGCGGGACAATCAGACGTGGCAGGTACAAACCCGCGGTCTTCAGAAACTGATCGTGAGCTACAAAGTCTTTGGCAACGATCTCTCGGGGACGTTTTCGCAACTCGATACTCGACACGCAACCTTCAACGGTGGCTCAATCTTCATGTATATCGCCGGACACAAACCGGATCCGGTGAAACTAACAATTGAGCCGCCGCCCGGTTGGCGGATTGTAAATGGTTGGACCGAACGCCCAGACCAACGCGAATGGCAGTATCCCAATTGGGACGTGATGATTGATGCACCTACGGAGATTGCTCCTGACTGGACTGACGATCAATTTGAGGTCGCTGGCAAGAAGTATCACGTGGTGGTGCACTCATTTGGCGAAGAAGGCGGGAAGCGCGCTGCCCTGGTCCGCGATATCGAAAAAATCGTTCGGACGGAAACGGCGATGTGGGGGCCGCCGGAGTTTGATGCTTACACCTTCCTGATCCATTTTGCCGCAGACGATCACTCGGGTGATGGCATGGAGCACCTCACCTCGACCCAGATCATAGAGCCCGGCGCACTTGCAGAGTCGGGAGTTTATGAAGACACGCTCGACACCGTGGCGCATGAGTTTTTCCACGTGTGGAACGTCAAACGTTTGCGTCCGTTGCAACTTGGACCATGGGATTTCACTCGCCCCGCGAACACACGCGGGTTATGGGTAGCTGAAGGATTCACGAACTACTACGGACATTTGATGCAACGCCGGGCGGGCATGTGGGATGAGGCAAAGTTCCTGCAGCGCGAGAGTAATACGATCAGCAATATCGAAAATGCTCCCGGCAGCAAACTAATGAGCGCGGAGGATTCCTCGTTATCCGCTTCATTTCTCGACGACGCGCCCCATGCGCAAAACACCAATCTCAGCAATACCGCGATCAGTTACTACCCGAAGGGAGAGCTCGTGGGTTTGGTGCTCGATCTGATTATTCGGGGAAGGACCAATGGACAAGCATCGCTCGACGACGTGATGCGACGAATGTATGACGAGTTTTATTTGAAGAGTCCAAACGCGTCCTACTACCTCCGGGGGCGCGGCTACAGCACCGAAGACGTACAGCGCGTTACGTCGGAAGTTGCAGGGATTGAGCTGCGGGACTTTTTCGATCAACACGTCAGGGGAGTTTTGCCGCTGCCGTACGATGAAGCCTTTGCTTTTGTCGGCCTCCGTTTGGTGCGAGTCCAGGCTCGCGAGCCCTATAACGCCGGGCTTTCGGTTGAGGAGGATCCGCGAGGCTTGGTGATCGCAAATGTTCGCAACGATTCAGTAGCGGAAAGTGCGGGGTTGCAAAAGGACGATGAGATCGTCAGCCTGGCAGGCAAACCGGTGAAAGTTAACAACTGGCTGGCGGCGCTTGCCCGGTTCAAAACAGGGGATCAGGTTCCGATAGTCGTAAAACGGGATCGGCGCACGATCAAGGCGACATTGGTGATGGGGCAGCCCGAAAGGTTTGAGTATCGTATTGAAGAGTTTTCGGGTGCTACTGCTGAGCAGAAGGCTCTGCGGTCGGCCTGGCTCAAATAAAAAAAGTCTGGAGTCGCGAGTCGGGAGTCTGGAGTCGCGAGTCCGGATCTGACTTCAGGACTTGACTCGGACTCCAGACTCGAGACTCCAGACTCCAGACTCGGGACTCGAAACTCCGGACTCGAGACTAGTCAAGGCACTACAACCTCCACCGAATGCGGCGCGATCTCGAAGCGCATGGGCAATACTCCAATAACTTCTCCATCGACCTGAACCGGAACATTCCCACTGGCCCGAGCGTGCGTTGCCCGCACGAAACAAACGCCTTTCTCATGTGGCTGCAACCCACGGCGGCGCATTGCCGACGAGAGTAAACGCAGGTATCGCACTCTGCTCGTCGTCTGGATCATGCAAATCTCAAACTCAGACTGATCGAGACTTGCGCGCGGAGTGATTGCCAGGTCCCCTCCATAGCTTGGCGCATTCCCAATACTCGCGAACGTCGCCATGTACGTCTCATCATTGATTTGCAGGTTAAACGGAATGGGATTCCATTTTGCCAGCTGGCTCAGCCCGACTATCCAAAACGCTCCCCGGCCTAAACGTCTTTTCAAACGTGGACTAACCTGTCGTACCACGGCGGCATCAAGACCGATTCCCGCCATCAACAGGAAATAGCGCGGTTCATTAGTTGTCTCGTCGATAGCGAGTCCCACGTGAATCCTGCGCGTGTTTGCACGCGCAACCACTTCGGCAGCGCGACGATTGTCCAGCGGCAGTTTGAGTTCGCGAGCGAAGACATTTGCCGTGCCCCGCGGGAGAATCGCCAACCGAGTCCCGGTGCCAACCAGTCCCTGGAGGGCTTCATTGATTGTTCCGTCACCTCCCGACACGATGACCTGGCGTGCGCCTTGCTGTGCTGCCCGGGCAGCAATTCGCGCCGCATCGCCGGGTCCGGTAGTGTTAACCAGTTCGAAGTCCACTCCCAGCGCAGTCAGGTCGGCACAGTTACTCTCGATCGAGGGAGTACGTCTTGACGCGTATCGGCCGGTTTTTGGATTGGCAATCAGGACGGCCTTTGGGTTTGACATGTAGTTTAGACTGAATCGCAATCGGAACGGTAACGCAAGCTGTTAGCTTGCGTTGCCCGGCCAGCAGGCAAGCTAACAGCTTGAGTTACCGGGCCAGCAAGCAAGCTAACAGCTTGCTTTACTATGAAGCAAGAAAAGAAGATACCGTCCGGACGGGAGTTGCTGATCCTAATGTCGATCTATCTGATCGGCTTTGTCCTGCTGGCTATTAGGCCTTATGACCGGGCTGATTGGGCGTTGGAAAACTTCTTTCCGCTATCGATGCTGCTGGCTGCGCTGGTGACTTATCGTCATTACAAGTTCACGCGGCTCTCGTATTATATGCTGTTTTTCTATCTCTTCATTCAGAGCTATGGCGGCCATTTCACTTATGCGTTAACACCACCGTTCAACTGGCTGCGTGACGAGTTTAATTTTTCTCGCAACCATTACGATCGGGTCGCACATTTCATGTTGGGATTTCTGATGGCGATTCCGATTCGCGAGATCCTGTTGCAATTCATTGTTACATCGCGGCGATGGCTGAACTTTTTAACAGCGGCGATTGTCCTGGCGATTGGCGCATTCTATGAATTCATTGAATGGTGGGTGGCCGTCCTCGTCACGCCGGAATTGGGAGACAAGTTCCTGGGGACTCAGGGTGATATTTGGGACTCGCATTGGGACATGTTTCTCGCGTTGGTCGGCGCAATTATCACCCTCGGACTTTTCTCGCATTGGCACGATCGGCAGCTTGGCTCTTATCAAGCGGCGCCTACGTCACCGGCCAGCGATAGGTCAGTTTGACCACATATTCGAAATTCACGAAATATAAGCGAAAACCCACGAAGTTAGTTTTCACACCCTTTGACCAAAAGGAAACAGTGGTGGCAGTATGTTGACACAGTGCTATCTTTTTGGCCTATCCAAAATTTCGTAGATCCCCAGGTTCCTAGATAATTACCTCAACAATTTGTCAGAAAAACCTCGTACTGAACACTCGGCATCCAACTTGCAATAGCGCCAAACGACTTCAGAATTCCAATTGGGAATTCTTGGAATCATGCGACGATTAGAATTGATTAATGAGTATAAACACAAGAACGTTTCCTGGAATCGGAGGGTAAGTATGCAAAGGGGACCTGTAACTCTCGGACGTTATTTGAGAGGTAGAGATAGCAGGAACACTAGTTTAGGAGTCCGCAAATGGCTGGGAGGAATATTCGGCTGTCAACACAAGGAGATGAGCCGTCCCTTTTCCAGACAGGGAGAGACATATCGTGTCTGTTTAACTTGCGGGGCTCGTCGACAGTTTAATGAGAGCACGTGGGAGACACGCGGACCTTTCTACTTTAGCGGCGCGCAGAATGTCGATGAAGTAATTCAAGTCAAAGCCAGAAAGATTGGGCGCCGGCCAAAGCTCGTGAAAAACATAGCCGCGTAGCCGGTCAAGTGTTACCAGCAGTACGGGTTTATTCCAATCGGTAGTTGGGCGCTTCCTTGGTGATGATCACGTCGTGTACGTGCGATTCACGCAAGCCCGCCGAGGTAATGCGGATAAACCTCGTCTTTTCTTGAAACTCTTTGATGGTCCGGCAGCCGGTGTATCCCATGCCGGACCGAAGCCCACCTACCAGCTGGGTCACCATGTCTGCCAGCGTTCCTTTATAAGGAACCCGCCCTTCAATTCCTTCCGGCACCAGTTTTGATTCGCTCTCGGCCGTATCCTGCGCATAGCGGTCTCGTGAGCCCTCGCGCATCGCGCCGATCGAACCCATTCCCCGATAAGTCTTGAACGAACGTCCCTGAAAAAGTATCACTTCGCCCGGTGCTTCCTCGGTGCCCGCAAACAGAGAACCGATCATCACTACATCAGCTCCTGCAGCGATGGCCTTGGCCACGTCGCCGGAAAACTTAACGCCACCATCAGAGATCACTGGTACCCCGGTAGATTGAGCCGCCTTGACGCAAGACTCAATAGCAGTGATTTGGGGGACACCGGCGCCGGTTACGACGCGAGTAGTGCAAATTGAACCCGGGCCGATGCCTACTTTGATCGCATCAACTCCGGCACGGATCAATTCCTGCGCGCCGTCCGCGGTTCCTACATTACCAGCCATCAACTCGGTTTCCGGGTGACGTTGTTTTATTTCACGAATGGCCTCGATCACACGCGAGGAATGGCCGTGAGCGGTATCGATTACCAGGCAATCGACTCGTGCCCTGATAAGTTCGTCGGCCCGTTCACGATAATCGCCAGTGGCGCCAATCGCGGCAGCAACGCGAAGTCGGCCCAGGTCGTCCTTGGCCGCGGTCGGATACTTGATCGCTTTTTGAATGTCCTTGACAGTTATCAGACCTTTAATGCGCTTGTCGTTGTCGACCACCAGCAGTTTTTCAATGCGATGTTTTTGCAACACCGCCTTGGCCTGTTCGAGCGTTGTCCCCACCGGAACCGTGACCAGCGGTTGTTTGGTCATGACCTCGGAAACGGGGATATCGAATCGCGTTTCAAAGCGCAGATCTCGATTCGTGATGATCCCTACGAGATGACCGTCTTCATCAACCACAGGAACGCCGCTGATGTGATACCGCTCCATTACCAGAAGCGCTTCCTGAACTGGCCGGTCGGGCCGAATGGTAACGGGATCGACGATCATGCCCGACTCGGATCGTTTGACCTTATCAACCTCTTCCGCTTGTCGTTCGATGGGAAGGTTTTTATGGATAACGCCGATTCCACCCTGCTGCGCGAGAGCTATAGCCAGGGCGGCTTCGGTGACCGTGTCCATGGCCGCCGAGCACAAGGGAATCTGTAAACGGATGTTTCGGGTGAACTGCGTCGATGTGTCAGTTTCTGAGGGCAGGACATCAGAATGAGCGGGAACTAGCAGGACGTCGTCAAAAGTTAGTCCTTCGGAGATATTCGATGTAATCATAGTCCTATTAAATAACTCCTTTTAGTTGAAGACAAATGCCACGACGCATTTGGGTAGAATCTGGAGTCCGGAGTCTAGAGTCCGGAGTCTAGAGTCTGGAGTCCCGATCCGACGCTGGTTCAAGCCAAAAAATCCCGACTCCCGACTCCCGACTCTCGACTCCGGACTCTCGACTCCCGACTCCAGACTTCTTGCGCGTTTTGTGAGTAGATAAAATCGATCCACGCGCATCACACGAATTAAGAACCGAACCCATACAAAGACAATTTGATTGACCTGAACCTGGCTTAAGAAATGGGACGCACGTGATCCCGTCTCGAGCTCGAAAACCGAGGTTGTTTGGGCAGTAGCGTTACTGGGGAACTGCTTTATAGCCAAAATTAGAACCGGCTTTAGTATTTGAGGCTTGGCGGTTTTTGTTTGCTGAAAGGATTTGCCCGGCGATTGCCGGCACTTCGCCTTCAACTTTGGCGGCGCGCTGCTGATACCAATGCACCGCCGCGAGAGCTGCAAGCGTCAGAATGGCGAGAATAACTATTGCCAGGACAACTGTTAGCAGTGGGGAGCGGGTGGCCGGAGTGTCTGTATAGACCTTGGAGTGATAGGGCGTGGTCACCACGTCGTCGGCAGACTCGCCGTGCTCACGCATGTACCGGGCGTAACCGTCAATCGCAACCTTTTCGTCGTAACCTATGCACCGCGCGTAAGCCCTAACAAAGCTGCGATTGAAGATACCGCCAGGCAAGCGCCTGTAGTCGTTCGACTCAATCGCTTCCAGGTATCGAACTGAAATCCGCGTTTGATCGGAAATTACGCGTAAGGGAATACCCCGCTCCTCGCGTGCGAGTCGCAACTGTTCGCCTATGCTTCCTGCCATTTCCAATCGCTTAGCCCTTAGCGTTTGGTTTCGGCCGGCCGTAACCTGCGCCACGCCGTTTCGGGGAGTTAACTGACATGAGTTTCCGGAACCGCAGATAGCCCAAGTCGCACGTTTGCCGCACTATAGCTTGCGCTGCTAAACGGTGTCAAACTTTTGTGTTTCAAAGAGGAGCGTCTCTTGATTCTTCGCGCTCGCGGTGATACGTTGGCAGCCAGAAACCCGGTTAGTCGCTTTAATTTCTACAATAGACAAAAGTGAGGATCACGGAGATGCCCCTAGAAGCACTCGGAATGGTTGAGACCAAAGGCTTCGTCGGTGCGGTGGAAGCCGCGGATGCTATGGTCAAGGCTGCAAATGTTCAACTGCTCGGCAAGGAATATATCGGCGCAGGTTATGTAACAATCTTCGTGCGTGGAGACGTTGGCGCTGTAAAAGCTGCCACTGACGCCGGCGCCGCTGCTGCCAGAAGAGTTGGAGAATTGATTAGTGTGCACGTGATTCCGAGGCCCCACGCGGAAGTTGAGCGTGTGCTTCCGGTCGATGGACGGACTGGGCTGAGTCCGGATGAACGCTCACTTCAGGGTGGAGCGAGGGGGCAGTTGGGCCAGGGCGATCAGGGACGCTCCTTGCAGTCAGGAACTCGGGAAGGGACTAAAGATAGAGCGAGGTAGATCATTGCCGATTGCCGAGACATTGCCGATTGCCAATTGCCGATTGCCGATTGGAGTGGCAGGGCAATGTTGGACGATCTACCGGACGAGCGAAAGGTCATCACCTCTAACTCCAATCGGCAATCGGCAATTGGCAATCGCAAATGATTTGGGGTGAGTTATGTCAGCAGATAAAGACCTGGTTTCCGTCCAGCAGGCTCGGGATTTTGTAGAAGCAGCACATCGAGCGCAACAGGCAATTGCGCTTTTTGACCAGGCGAAGATCGATCACATCTGTGAAGCCATGGCCCGAGCGGCCTTGCGGGAATCTGGGCGCCTCGGCGCCCTGGCGGTGGAAGAGACCGGATACGGAGTTGCCGCTGACAAGCAAGAGAAGAATCGATTTGCCGCCGAGGATGTTTGGAACTATTTCCGCGGCTTGCGCACAGTGGGGGTAGTTTCTGAATCAAAAGACGTCGTTGAGATTGCCAGCCCTCGCGGCGTCGTCGCAGGTATCATACCGTCAACCAATCCGACCTCAACCGCTATATTCAAGATTCTGATTGCCATAAAGTCGCGGAATGCGATTGTGCTTTCACCGCATCCTTCAGCCGCACGGTGTATCAACGAGACGGCCCGCGTGATGAAAGAAGCTGGTGTCAAAGAAGGTTTGCCGGCTGACGCAATTGCCTGCATGACCACCGCAACGATTGAAGGCACAGAGGCGTTGATGAAGCACAAACAGACCGCAGTGATTCTGGCCACCGGCGGAATTGGTCTCGTGCGCGCCGCCTACTCGTCGGGTAAACCGGCATTCGGTGTGGGTCCAGGCAATGTGCCGGTGTTTGTTGAGCGAACGGCTGATGTTGCGAAGGCGGTTCAGGACATTCTGACCGGCAAATGTTTTGACAACGGAACGATCTGTGCTTCTGAGCAGGCCGTTGTTTGCGACGCTCCAGTCGAGAAGACGGTGCGCGAACAGTTCAAGGCTCAGGGCGCTTATTTTCTTTCCTCTGCGGAGGCTGACCAGTTGGCAAAAGTTGTTGTCACACCGCAGCGCTCGCTGAATCCGGGAATCGTGGGTCGATCGGTAGAAGTGATCGCGAAGATGTCAGGCCTGAGCATACCCCCGAACACTCGCTGTTTAATTGCGGATGTTGGTGGAGTGGGCCGCGACTTTCCACTTTCGATGGAAAAACTTTCTCCCATCCTTGCTTTTTATGTCGAGGATGGGTTGGAGCGGGGTGCGAAACGCTGCTACGAAGTCTTGAGCTACGGTGGAATGGGCCATACCGCCGGCGTGCACACACGCTCTCGCGAGGCTGCGGTGGCCTTTGGCCGCGAGATGCCGGCCTCGCGCATCACAGTGAACACTCCGACGACGCACGGGGCAATCGGATTCTCGACGGCACTGCCGCCCTCGATGACTTTGGGATGCGGCTCGTGGGGAGGAAATGTTACTTCGGACAACGTCTCGCCGCTCCATCTATTAGACATTAAGCGGGTCGCTTTTGAGACGAGACCAGTGAAGAGTGTGCGGCCTGCCGTCTCGACTCAGCCCGTTTCAACGCATGCGCCACCGCCACCCCAGGTTCCCGCTCCGGCACGGCAACCTGTAGCAGCTGGAAAAATCAATCGCGAGGAGATCGCCGCCATCATCGATCGCTTCCTGGCCGGCCGGCGTCCCGAAGATGTTTCCCCCGCTTTACCTTCCGCTCCGGAATCGGAAGCCGGAAGCATGTACAGTGGGACGTATCAGGCGCCTGCCTCCGGCGCCGCGAACGGCGGCTCGACAGCAACGTCCGGTGTGGGACAGCAGAGCAACGCGACCTCGGCAAATGGCCACAAGGCAGTGGATTTTGTCGCCGAGGATGATGTTCGTCGAGCGATTCAAAAAGGTGAAAAGATTTATATTAACGGCCGGACGATTATCACTCCTGCTGCGCGGGACATAGGTGAGCCTGCTGAGGTGTTTGCTAAGGTTTAGTCCGTAACATGTTCCTGGGAAAAGTTGTTGGCACAGTCTGGTCTACTAAAAAGACGCCCGATCTCGAGGGCGTGCGTTTTCTTGTTGTCCATCCTTACGATCTCGACAAAGAACCAACTCGCAATATTGTGATTGTTGCTGACCGGCTCGGGGCAGGGACCGGCGAGATAGTTATGTGCGCGTTTGGAAAGGCCGCTCGTTCCGCCATCGGCAATCAGGACATGGCGATCGAGGCGGCGGTGGTTGGTATTGTTGATCGAGTCGATATCACTGACACTGCTTCTGAAGAGATGCGCCAGGCTGCTCGTGAACTCGCTCGCGACAACGGAAAGCCCTAAGACATTGCCGATTGCCGATTGCCGATTGCCACTTGACGAGAACCCGAAATGTTGGAGTTCCACTCCAATCGGCAATTGGCAATCGGCAATCGGCAATGACTCGGCAATCGGCAATTGCCAATTGGCAATGTAAGATGTCCAACGAGGATCTGATCTACCGAATCACACGCGCGGTTTACGACCGGCTGGGTAGCATTGTTGACGAGCAAACTATCGAGCAACTAGTCACCGACATTTATCGCGAAGTCCAGAACACACCGCCGCGCGAATCCAACCTGTCTGCTTCTCAGTCGTTCCCACTTGACCGTTCGGGTCCAGGCAACGGTGGGGGCTCTTCAGATCGTATGATCATTTCCGTCTTTGGGCTGGATCATCCAGGCATTGTCGCCGGTGTTTCCCAAATATTGGCTGAGGCGGAATGCAGTATTGTCGACATCAATCAAACGGTGGTTCAAGGCAAGTTTGCGATGGTCATCATCGGCGACACATCGCGAGCTCGTGAAAGCGCAACTGACCTCAAGGAACGATTGAGACGAGAGGGCGAGAAACTAGGCGTGCGAATTTACGCGCAGCGGGAAGACCTCTTCAACGCGATGCACCGGATCTAGAATTTAGAATTTAGAAATTAGAATTTAGAATTTGAAAATAAGCGACGCGAGTTAAAGGATCTGAACGGAATCTCAATTTTGACTAGTTCCAAATTCCAAATTCCAAATTCTAATTTCTAAATTCTAAATTCTAAATTCTTCTTATGACTGAACCCGAAATAGACCGCCGTTGTCGTCATTGTGGCGTGTCCATTCGTGAGCGTGCTTTCTTTTGTCCGCAGTGTGGCAAGCCTCTTGCCGCCGACCACGATGGAAGCGACGAAATCGCAGAACCCGCACAACCAGACCAGCCGTCATTAACCGAAACCATCGCGGACCGTCGGATTGAAACGTTAAATATCGACGCAACAACCGCTCATCTGGAACCACCGATCGAGGTTGCAAGCGTAGAACCTGAGAGCCAGGCCAGTAGGAAGCGCGAACCACTCCCACCTGAGATCAAGGGCCCTGCGGTACAAACGCCGGAAAGAAGATCTCGGGCGACCACGGCCTCAGCGCTGGAAGATAACGTTCTACAGCGCGTGGAAAGACTGCGCAAAGTCTCGAGCGTCATGATCGATCAGGCAGCTTACGATCCCAGTCTCAGGTTTGTCCTGGTTGCCGCTCTGCTCTTTTTTCTGTTTCTGGTGATAGTGCTAGTGAGCAAGTTGATTGGGTAGAAGGAAATAGAAATTAGAATTTAGAAATTAGAATTTAGAATCTAGGATTCGGGAAAAATCCTGTCTTTGAAATCTGGAACGATTTCTTTTGTATCAGATTCCGCCAACGAAATTCTAAATTCTATAATTTCTAATTTATCATCCATGGAATACTCCCAGGCCGAGATACTGCAAACGGTGGCCATGACCGAGATGGAGCACCTCGACGTGCGCACCGTCACGCTTGGTCTGAGCCTGCGCGATTGCGCCAGCGACTCAATAGCGGCGGCCTCTGCACGTGCCCAGGAAAAAATCCGCCGGTTTGCCGATCGCCTGGTCCGGACCGTCGACGAAATCGGCGATGAAATCGGAATCCGGATTGCCAACAAAAGGATCGCAGTCACCCCTTTATCATTGCTGGCGGAAGCAAGCGGTGATTGCGTCAGTCTAGCGCGCGCTGTAGACGAGGCGGCCGCTGACGTTGGAGTCGATTTTATTGGCGGCTACTCCGCTTTGGTCCACAAAGGCGCCACTCGTCGCGAGGCTGAGTTTCTGGATTCCATTCCCGCCGCGCTAGCCGCCACCCAGCGACTGTGTTCGTCCGTCAATGTTGCGACGACGCGCGCGGGGATCAATATGGATGCGGTCCGCCAGGTCGGGCGAATCATTAAGGACGCAGCTGAACGCACTCGCGATCAGGGTGGAATTGCCTGCGCCAAATTTGTCTGTTTTGCCAACGCAGTCGAGGATAACCCATTCATGGCGGGGGCATTTCACGGCGCCGGGGAACCTGAGGCCGTAATCAATGTTGGCGTTTCCGGTCCAGGCGTCGTCCATCACGCGGTCCGAAACGCACCGCGCGATCTGCCGCTCCAGGATCTCGCAGAAACCATCAAGAAGCTTTCCTTCAAGTTATCAAGGGCCGGCGAACTGGTTGGGCGCGAAGCGGCGCGCCGCTTGGGGATACCTTTTGGGATCATCGATCTGTCGCTGGCGCCGACACCGGTTCCAGGTGATTCTGTAGCTAATATCATCGAATCAATGGGATTTGAACGAGCCGGTACTCACGGCACTACCGCTGCGCTCGCGTTGCTGACTGATGCTGTTAAGAAAGGCGGCGCGATGGCCAGTGGTGCTGTCGGTGGGATGAGCGGCGCTTTCATCCCTGTCTCGGAAGATGCGGGTATGATCGAAGCCGTGCGGGTTGGCGCGCTCAGCCTTGATAAACTTGAAGCCTGGACTAGTGTCTGCTCTGTCGGGATTGACATGGTCGCTGTGCCGGGATCAACATCAGCCGAGACCATTGCCGCGATCATTGCTGACGAGATGGCTATAGGTGTAATGAATAACAAGACCACAGCGGTTAGGATCATTCCAGTGCCCGGGCGCGAGGTGGGCGAAATTGTCGAGTTTGGAGGGCTGCTTGGAAGTGCTCCGATAATGGCCGTGAACGCGTTTTCGTCCGCCGGCTTTATCCAACGTGGCGGTCGAATTCCGGCACCCATACATTCGTTGAGAAATTGACCACGAGGAAGCGGAGAAAAACGGTACACATTCCAGGCTTCGTGGTCGTTCAGTTCGTAGTTTTTCAGTTCGTGGTTTTTCGTGTGGGTTCGTGGATCCTATTGTTACATCAGCATCCACGAAATCACACTAACAGGAAGAATTGTAAAACTCGGGGGCGAAGGAGTGTCATGGAACAAGAAGCACTCGGGCTGGTCGAATGCAAAGGCCTGGTAGCAATGATCGAGGCCGCTGATGCGATGGTAAAAGCCGCAAACGTCCGTCTGGTTGGCTGGGAAAAGATTGATGCCGGACTGGTGACAGCTATTGTTCGCGGTGAAGTCGCCGCTGTTCGCAGTGCTGTGGATGCCGGCGCCGCTGCCGCGAGGCGGGTCGGCGAAGTCGTCGCCACTCACGTCATTCCGCGCCCGCACAGCGATGTGGATGATGGTCTGCCGGTCCTGCATACCGGCGAAACCAATCGCAAGAAAATAAGCGGCTCAGTCAGACCGAAAGCTTGAATCTCCTCAGACTAATGCCCTGGGACTCGAACCATCCGCTGAACCACCGGTGGTTGTTCCTTATATTACCCCTTGTGGTAACGCTCTTCCTCGACTATCCCGCGCGCGGTCAGACACCCTTCTACACCGACGATGCCGATGTCACGCCAAGGGGCCACTTCCATTTTGAGTTTAGTAATGAGTTTGACTGGTTGCAGCGCACTTCACTTCCGAGCCTGAGGCAGAACACCGCCGACTTTCAGCTGGCCTATGGATTGGCGAAGAATCTGGAAGTCTCAATTGAGTCCCCCTGGCTGACTATCTCCAATGAGGGAACGATTCCCCTGGCGCCTTCCGGCATCGGTGATACAAACCTCTCAGCCAAATACAACTTCCTAAGAGAGCGAGAGAAGTCACGGTTGCCGGCGATGACGATCAACTTCAATATTGAGTTCCCAACTGGCGATGTCAAACGACAGCTGGGCTCCGGGCTGGCTGATTTTTATGCTAATGGGATTTTGCAAAAGTCCCTGAGCCCGAAAACGAAATAGAGGCTGAACGGTGGGATTCTGTTCTCAGGCAATGAGACCACTGGCGTCATTGGAATCAAGACTCGAGGGACAGTTTTGACCGGAGGTACTCAATCTGCAACGCAAGCTAACAGCATGCGTTACGATTGCGTGGACTTCTTCGAGTGCCATCAAAGTCTTGCCTGTCCAGGGTAGCGAATGCTGTCCAATAAAAAGACCGCGCGGTTTCAGAGAGCGAAAATGGCTCCCCGGCGTTTCCGCCGGTTCTTTGCCGAACTGGGCCCGGGTCTCATCACCGGAGCGGCTGATGACGATCCTTCAGGTATTTCAACCTACTCGGTTACTGGCGCTTCCTTTGGGTATGTTCCGCTGTGGACTGCTCTCTTCTCCTTTCCACTGATGGTCGCGGTGCAATTGATGTGCGCCCGCCTCGGATTGGTAACGGGCAGGGGCCTCGCTGGGGTATTGCGACGCAATTATCCTCCCTGGGTCCTTTGGGGAGCGTGTTTGCTGCTGATCGTTGCGAATGTAGTGAACATCGGCGCCGACCTTGGGGGCATGGCTGAAGCGTCGGAAATGATGACCGGTGTTAACTCACTAGTGTGGACACCACTGTATGCCGCTTTGATTATCTCTCTTCTCTTTTGGACGTCATATCGATTCATCGCCAGGACCTTTAAGTGGCTGACGCTCGTCCTATTCGCTTATGTAGCGGCTGCTTTCCTGGCGCGACCAGATTGGGGTGCTGTCGTGCGCTCAACGTTTGTTCCACACATCGAATGGTCCAGCACCTATCTCGCGACCTTCGTTGGCATCCTGGGGACTACCATCTCGCCTTATCTATTCTTCTGGCAGGCGTCGCAAGAGGTGGAAGAGGAACGCAAGAAGGGCCGTACGACTGTCGAGGAACGCGAGGGCGCGACGGATGAAGAGCTGCGCAGCGCGCGAACAGATGTAATTACGGGAATGTTCTTTTCAAACATCGTCATGTATTTCATCATCCTTACGACCGCGGCAACCTTGCATGCTCACGGACAGACCAACATTACAACTGCTCAGCAGGCAGCTGCGGCGCTCAGGCCGCTTGCAGGTCAAGGCGCATATCTGCTTTTCACCGTGGGTTTGATTGGAACCGGAATGCTCGGCGTCCCGGTTCTCGCGGGGGCTGCGGCATATGCCGTCTCCGAAGCAAGCGCCTGGCGCGGCACGCTCGAAGATAAACCGCGACTCGCCAAGAAGTTCTACGCAGTCGTTGCGATCGCGATGATTCTGGGTCTGGGGCTGGACTACTTTGGCTTCGATGCACTCAAGATGTTGTTCTGGTCAGCGGTATTGAATGGGGTGCTTGCCCCGCCGCTGATTGCACTGGTCGTACTCCTTACCAGCAGCAGGAAGGTAATGGGAGATCGCGCTAACCCGCCATTACTGAAGTGGTTTGGGTGGGCCACCGCCGTGATAATGGCCATCGCAGCCGTAGCAATGTTCGCGACCATGTAAATAACGCTCCATGAAATTCGACTAAAGCAGGAGGTACAAGGCGCCTATGGCATCGAAGAAACGCAATAAGTTTGCGCAATTTCTGGAAAGCTTTTCGCGTGCGGCAACGAAGTCCACAGGAACGTCAATGGCTTTTATTATTGCCTTGGGCGTAATCATCGTGTGGGCGGCCACTGGCCCAATTTTCGGTTTTTCTGACACATGGCAACTAGTGATCAATACCGGGACCACGGTCGTGACGTTTTTGATGGTCTTCTTAATTCAGCGTACGCAAAATAAGGATGCGCTGGCGATCCATATCAAACTAAACGAAATCGTCGCGGCGCTCGAGGGCGCCAGCAACCGATTAATTGATGTGGAGGATCTCTCTGAAGAGGATATCCAAATGCTTGCCCAACATTTTCAGAGGCTATCGCAAATGGCCAAGGAGGACTCAGATATCACCTCAACTCACAGTGTTGAGGAGGCTGAAGTTCGGCATGGTCACAAAGCAAGTAAGCAAAAAACGCGCGCGAAATAAGTAAGAGATGCGTTTTTCATCCTTACTTTTAGTTTTGCCAGACATCGGGAAGGTGCTAATCTCCGTCGCCTAAGGAGAGGGCGCAAGAGGAGGAAGCGTTTTGATGATCCGTGACGACGCACCAACTAATCAAAGACTGGCCAAGTTGATTGAGCAACTTGTGACCCTGACTAAAACTGGGGAACTGCATTGGGAGCGACAGCGTGGTTCGGCACACCGGTATGCACGATGGAAGAACAACTTGTTAATTCTCGGGCCCGCTGAGCCCCTGGAGACCCATGTGCCTCGTTATTTGTTTATTACACCATTCGACTCGCCCTCTTGTGTCGAAGTCAATTCCAGCGACGATCAATTGGGCGAGGCAGTAATGCTGCTGGTAAAAACAGTGGAAGAGTCGAGTAAACAAGAACCACCCACTGATCCGTTTGCAATCACTGACGAGATACTGGCCCGGCTGACTTGATGCGCGGGCACACATAAGAGAAAGGACACGAACCATGGACCCTGAACCGCCTCTCACCTCGGAAGCGGAAAGTCTCTCTTCAGTTCCCCTTTTTAGACGACTCACTTCTGATGAATTGGAACAGCTCGCGGCTGAGGTCGATCAGGTGCATTACCCTGCGGGCGCAACCATCTTCAGCGAGCACGACAAGGGTGATGCGTTATATGTTGTTGAGTCAGGCTCGATCCGGATTTGGGTGCTTGACGAAGACATTAAACCGGTAACGCTGGCGGAACTTAAACCGGGCGAATTCTTTGGCGAACTGGCGGTCCTCGACAGGGGCGAGCGCTCCACGAATGCCACGGCGATCGTAGACACCGCGTTGCACCGCTTGAGCAGCGACGATTTCCAAAAGTTCCTGATGGAACATCCCGATTGCGCCATCGATGTGATCTGCGAGATCGGCGCGCGCATGCGACAAACTAATTTGCTGGTATCGCAGCGCGTTACCAGAAACATAAACGTTGAGATGGAAGAGAAGGCCACGCTGGGTCAACGTGTGGCGGATCGGGTTGCTTCTTTCGGTGGTTCGTGGACCTTTATTATTATTTATGTAAGCTTTCTTGTGGCCTGGATGGGTTTTAACTCGTTCGTCCTGCTCCATTATGGTCGCGGTGAGAACGGCGCTCAATTCGATCCGTATCCCTACATTCTGCTCAATCTGATGCTTTCGATGACGGCTGCTTTACAGGCGCCAATCATCATGATGTCGCAGAATCGCGCTGCCGAAAAAGACCGGCTGGCCGCGGAACAGGATTTCAAAGTAAACCTGAAAAGCGAGCTGATGCTTGAAGAACTGATGCGGAAAAGCCAAGCCCGCGAAGGTCAGATCGACGAACTGCTGGAAAGCGTGAAGCTTCTGCACCGCGAGCGCAATACTTCCAGACAATAACCGCTACGGAGTTTTGTTAGCAGGCTTTGTGACCGGCAGCCTGGTTGGAGGCGGTTTCGGGACCGCGGAGCCGCCGCGAGCGGCGATTCGTCCACTGCGGGTAAGGGCGATACGTTTGTCCTGACCAGGCGCCTCGGCGACACTCACCTTGATGGCGCGATACGAGCCGTCATGCGAGCGGTTTGTGGGGTTGTAAGCCAGCACATACTGGGTACGCAAATCGCGAACTATCTCATTGGCGATTTGAGGCAGATCCGCGATTGATTGGGGAAAGAAGGCCCGGCCTCCGGTTTCAGTCGCGAGTTTGTTAATAAGATTCACCGCTCGATCTCTGGGACTCTTGCGGATCAACCCGCCTTCTTTGTCTAATTCATTGACAAAGCCAATGACGTAGATCTGAACGTCTTCCTCACGCAGCCGCGAGAAGAGCTGTTCTTGTTTATAGAAGCTGTTGCGATCTTCACCATCAGTAATAACAATCAAAGCCCGGCGTCGCCGATCATCGTCACCGCCTTTCTTATATTCCGACACGTGTTCCGCTGAGAGGTACACTGCATCAATGATTGCTGTCTGACCTCCTTCGACATAGAGGCTGTCAAGACCGTCCATCAACTGATCTTTCGAGGCAGTAAAATCCTGGACCGTTTCGATTTTGTCACTGCTGATAAAGCGCACGAGAAACGTCTCGTCGCCAGACTTGTTGCTGTTGATGATGGTCTTGGCCGCGTCGATTACACTCTGAAGCTGGCTGCGCAGCGAGCCTGAGGTGTCCACTGTCAGGCCATAGCTGATCGGCACTTCTTCGCGAATGAAGGAAGAGATTGGCTGCTCGACGCCATCCTCAAAAACATGGAAATCGCTCTCCCGCACGGTATCGATCGGGCGGTTGTTGCGGTCGATGACCCGGACGTTTAATGTAACGAGATCGGTGTCAATTACTACTCGCTCACCTTCACCATAGTCTTCGGGCGGAGTCGGGGTTGGCTTTGGCTTGAGCACCGGGGGTGGAGGTGGCTCGATCAAGACAGGCACAACCTGTCCCTCAGGTGTAGGTTGCTGTCTTGGTGTTGGCGTTGGCGTCGGAGTACTGCGATTAACGGGAGATTGATTCGTCCCGACTCGGAAGGTCGAAGTCGATGGAGTAGGCGACGGTGCGGCCGGCGCCGTTTGAGCGCTTCGTCGAGGTCGCGAGTCTGCTCCCTGGGGTGACGCGAAAACAAAGACCGATGTAATTAAAAGCCCGAGCACCACAAAAAACACGGCGCCACAGACAGCTGCAGCCCTTCGCGAGCTTCCCAAATATGACCTGCGTTGATTCACTAGCTTAACTTCTCCAGATTTCCCAGGTGCCCGACCGCCGGTGGCAAAACCGCACCCAAGTCTAACTGCTTTAGCGCCGCCAAGCGAAGCGCCCCGCAACCCTTGCCGAACTCGAGGGCGGAGCGCCAAACCGGCTTAGAGCTTTGATTTCCTATGTGCTGGTGCGAAACCGCGTCGACGAATCAGGCCGTCCACTGCGTGCACGTTAGAAGATGCTTCTGGGGAGTTAATTCGTTGCCGGGACATCGATCTTTCAGCGATGACCAATGAAAAATGAGAAATGAAAAATCACGAATGGAAAATGATTGCTTCCAAGCTTGGATGCCATTCAACCTTTGCGGTTGAGTGAGGTTCAGTTTCACTGCTACAGGGTCATTTTTGGCCGGGAATTGCGTAATAACCTTCTTTGGAGCGAACAAAAAGACGAGGCAGGCCTCGGGGCGGAGATACTTTCACTTTGATCCGGTGCCACTTCCCATCATTGGTGAAATTGCTCGGTTTGTAGCCAATCGAGTACTGATGGCGGAGTTCCAGGGCGATCTGCTCAAAAATGTCATCCATTTCAGCAGCCGAGCGCGGGAAAAACGCCTTGCCGCCAGAAACGCCTGATAGTTCGTCCAGAATTCCTTGTCCTTCCATTCCCAGAGCGTTAGTGGAATCGCTGCCGCTAAGAATTCCGATGGAGTAGAGTACAACGTCCGACTCTTTCAAGAGCCGCCGAACTTCGTTGAATGTGTAGCGAGAGTTGTTATCCTGGCCATCGCTAATCAGTAGCAGGGCGCGCTTTGGATGAGCGCCACGCTGTACTCTTTCGACTCCCAGGTAGCAGGCATCGTAAAGAGCGGTTTGATTCTTAGTTTGGACGAATGTCAGTTTGTCCAGCACGGCATCGCCGTTGCGTGTCTTGTCCAGCAGCAGTTGCGCCCGTGAGTTAAACGCTATCAGGAAATATTCATCCGCATTGTGGCTGGTTTGAATGAATTTCGCCAGCGCATCCCTGGCTCGTTTGATCTTGTCGCCGCTCATCGAGCCGGATACGTCGAAGATCACTCCCACCGAGACAGGAGCATCGTCGTCGCTGAAAAAGGTGATTTCCTGCTGGTGTTTTTCGTCAAAGACGCTGAAGGCCTTCTGACTTAAGCCTGAGACGTACCGACCATAGGTATCAGTGACCGTCACCGTGAGGGTGATCAGGTCGGTGTTTGTGATAAGCGGACCGTTGTCCAGCTCAGTTCCCATCCTGGGCTGTTGAGTTGCCGGGGGCGATGGTTGCTGCGAAGGCGGTGGTGACTGCTTGGTCTCGGCCGCTGCCGGTTGGTTTGACGTTTTCTCTTGTGGTTTGGTTTGGGCGCCTGCAAAGGTAAGGAAGCCGAAGGCCGCGAGCGCGCAAACAGCAACCGAGATAAGCGCGCTTCGGACTGGACCAGTCGCTGAATGCATTTTACCCCCGAACGCTGACGAATTTTCAGGCCAGACTCGGAAAAGACTCTGCCAACACAGATGCTCAAGAGGGAACTCGTGATGCCTGAGACTTGGAGAACGAATCGGGAATGGCTTGCGGGGAGACGGCCGCGCGCTGCTTCCAATTGTTTGTGCCGGCGAAGGTATTCTAGTTCACGGTCTGCAACCCTTGCAAGATTCAAATTGCCATCACCTTCTGATTGAAGATGCTTAAGGCGAGCAGCTTTCCAATTTGGGCTTCTCCATTGCCTTTTGATGGCGGAAATCTTTCGCGATCATTTCGGCTGGTCGTTACGAGCGTAAGGACTCCTGCGGGCATCTTCATCTGGCTCGGAATCGTTGTGCAACTTTGAGAAGGTCACGGCGTGTATCTCAGAAGGATTGATGACCTGCCGGATCTGACGTTGACCGCGTGTTATACTTTCCACCCTGGTTCGTTTCTTATGGCTGAATTTATTTGTCGCTTGGGCACCCCTGCGGGCGATGTAGTTACTCGCACAGTTGAAGCCCCCGGTGTGAACGAAGCGCGTGCTCGTCTGGAGCGCGAGGGCTTCCGGGTCTTCAACGTGACGCCGCCAAAGACCTCCGGAGTCTCCAGCCTAACTCGTCTGGGAGGTCGCGGCGCTCACCCACGGGTAAAGGCTAACGATTTTCTGTTGTTCAATCAGCAACTTGCTGCCCTGGTTCGCGCCGGTATTCCCATCCTTCAGGCCATTTCGATGCTCCGCAAGAGGGCGGCCTCTGCTCGACTGCGGGCTGTACTCGGAGACGTGGAAGAGCAGATCCGGGGTGGCGCCGCTTTGTCCCAGGCTTTTGCGGCGCAAGGCAGCATCTTTCCGCGCATATATACCGCCTCTATTCTCGCCGGAGAACGTTCCGGGGCGCTGGACGAAGTACTTAAGAGGTACGTTACCTACATGCGTCGGAATGTTGGTCTGCGACGAAAGATTCGCGGGGCGCTGGCCTACCCGCTGTTTCTGCTCTTTGCCTCGGGCTGCATGGTGACGTTTCTTACCGTTTATGTTGTTCCGCGAATGTCAGAACTCTTTTCCGGCTTTGGCAGTCAACTGCCGACGGTGACCCAGATCGTTGTGGGACTGTCCCGCTGGCTTTCCACGAACGTCATCTGGTTTGGACCGTTAATGATTGGCGGCGCGGCGGCCTTGTTCTTGTGGTCACGTACGCCGAGCGGGCGACTACGAATAAATGCTCTGGTCTTGAAAATCCCCCTGGCCGGGAGCCTGGTGGTGCAATTGTCCGTCGCCCAGGTGACCCGCTCGCTCGCCACACTGCTGGCCGGCGGCATCACCCTGGTCGAATCATGGGAGATTGCAGCTGAGTCCATTACAAACCTCGAGCTTCGACGACGCAGTTCAGCGATCCTGCCTCTGATACGCGAAGGCCGTTCGTTCACTGAAAGTCTGGAATCAGCCGGCTGGATGCCCCCGCTGGCCGTCGACATGATCGGCATTGGGGAGCGCTCTGGCAGTCTGCACGAGATGCTGGATGAGGTCGCGGTATTTTATGACGCCGAATCCGAAGTAAGGCTTGAGCAGTTGACGACCACGCTCGAGCCTGCGATCCTTGTCGTTATGGGCGGAATCGTGGTGACGATTCTGCTGGCCATCTACCTGCCGATTATTCAGTCAATTTCCGGCGGAGCGGGTGTCACTGGCCATCCCTGAACCCGGCCGTTCGTAGCAGCTAAAAGATATGAAGCAGTTTTCCGAAGAGCAGACAGATACAATCTCATCGTCTGGAGTCGTTTCTCCCACCGCGCTTCTAAAGACGGCAGCAATAGACGAAAAGCACGAGCCGCCGGAGATGAAGGCGGCGAAAGAGCTGGCCCGGCGTTACCGGCTGCCGTTTGTTGACCTGCTGCCCAAAGATGAGGACTCTCCGATTTCCTATGATCTGTTCACTGAGATTCCGGTCGACTTGATGGTGCGAAACCAGTTCGTCCCTTTAAAACGGGATGGGCGAGGTTTGCACATTGCGATGGCCGATCCCACTGACCTCGAGCGTCTTGATGAGCTTTCCGGAGCGTTGCAGACTCGAATCGTTCCTTATGTCGCCACGGCCGGAGCAGTTGAAGTGGTTCTTCGAAAAGGCGACACCACTCAACGCGTGTTGCAGGAGGCTGCCTCCGGATTCCGCATCTCGCTTGTTCGTGAAACCGAACACGGCGAAGAGGTGCTCGATCTCGATCGGCTGGCCACCGACTCAGAGATGTCGCCGATCATTAAACTGGTCGACACGATTATTTATAACGCCATGGAGTCGCGTGCTTCCGATATCCATATCGAAACGCGAGACACGGAAGTTCAGGTCAAGTATCGAATCGATGGCGCACTGTATGCCAAAGTCGATCCAATCGATCTTGCCTATCACCAGACGCTGATCTCGCGCATCAAGGTAATGTCGGAGCTCGATATCGCCGAACGGCGCGTGCCGCAGGACGGACGCTTTCGGGTGCGGTACAAGGGCCGGAACGTCGACTTTCGCGTGTCGATAATGCCGACCATTCATGGCGAGGATGCCGTAATTCGTATTCTCGACAAGGAACAAATCAACGAAGAGTTTCGCAACTTGAATCTGGATGTGGTCGGGTTCGCGGAAGATGATCTTAGAAAGTTTCGTCGCTACATCGCCGAACCGTACGGTATGGTCCTGGTGACGGGACCGACCGGCTCAGGCAAAACAACGACGCTTTATGCCGCACTCAATGAGATTCGCAACGAGGAAGACAAAATCGTAACGATTGAGGATCCGGTAGAGTATCAGTTGCACGGAATTACACAGATTCCGGTTAATGAAAAGAAGGGCCTGACTTTTGATCGTGGGTTGCGTTCAATCTTGCGACACGATCCGGATAAGATCATGGTTGGTGAAATCCGAGACACCGAAACGGCTCAAATAGCCATCCAATCTGCTCTGACGGGTCATCTCGTATTTACAACAGTGCACGCAAACAACGTCATTGATGTGATCGGACGCTTTTTGAATATGGGCGTTGAACCATACAACTTTGTTTCGTCGCTGAATTGCGTGCTTGCCCAGCGACTGATCAGAGTGTTGTGTCCTTATTGTAAGCGTCAATACAGTCCGGGTGATGAGGAACTCTTGGAATCAGGCCTTCGGCCCCAGGAATACCGCGGGCCACTCTTCTACAACAACATTGGCTGCGATGCGTGCAATCACACCGGATATCGCGGGCGAACGGCAATTCATGAGTTGCTGGATCTTTCCGACAACATTCGCGAAATGATCGTTGAGCGTCGCCCGGGTTCTGAGGTGCGGCGGGCCGCGGAAGCTGAAGGATTAAAGAGTCTGCGTGAATCGGCTCTGCAGAAGGTTTTTACCGGCGTATCGACCCTGCACGAAATCAACCGGGTGACCTTTGTCGAAGAAGTAAACCTAAGCAAATAACAAGGAAATTGACTGACAATGACAAGGTTAGATCTGTATAATCCCCCTGCTTTCCATTCCAGATGCTGTTTTAGGGAACCGAATATTCAGCCCTGCGTTTAAGAAAACCGGGCCTTAAGTCTTGCATCCGGGCCAATAGTTATTGCATATTGACCCTGCCCAGCCGCATTATTTGAGGTTGTTAAGGCGTCCACCTCCCTTCTTGAGAGATTGCCATGAAAATCAAGCAAAAAACCCACATCCCTATTTCGTTTCTCCTGACCATTTGCCTGCTGGCTTTGCCCGCCACCGCCTGGGCCAAAAAAGGAGAAAAAAACTATCGACAGGGCCTGAAGTACGAGTCCGCCCAGCAATGGGAAAAGGCTGCCCAGGAGTTTACGCTGGCGCTGGCCGCTAATCCTGGCGATGTTGAATACCAACTGCACTTCCGGCGCGCGAGCTTTAATGCATCGCAATCGTTCATGCAGTTGGGTCGCGCACTCGCAGAGCAACGCGACTTTGTGGGCGCCTACAACGCTTTTCGCCAAGCCTACGGATACGATCCGGTAAACGAATTAGCCGTTTCGGAAATGGAGCGGATGCTCAGGCTCCAGGGAGTGAAGGAAGGAACCAACGGCAGCAACGGCAGCAACGGCAGCAGCAACGGCAACGGTAATAAGAGTGGCGAGCTTCAGGATGCTACTCTGGCGCCAACGAGTGCCCAGACCCAGGATCTGCCTCCAGCCAGAACTGAACAGCTCCGCATCATCAGTTACAACGGCGATCTGAAAGCCTTCATACGCAGCCTTGCCGAACAGCTAAATCTGAATGTGGTTTTCGATCGTCAATCGTTTGCTCAGTCGCGCACCATCGAGCTTAATCTTCGCGACGTTACCACCGCCCAGGCGCTTGATTATGTTTTCCTGCAGGAAGGACTGTTTTTCCAGAAACTAAGCCGCCGCACGATTCTCGTAGCCGACCAGAACAGAAGACCGCAGTATCAACAACTCGTCCTCCGCACGTTCTTTCTTTCAAACATGAAGCCGAGCGACGCCCGTCAGTTAGTGACTCAGGCGATTCCAGCTTCGGTCGGACGCCCGTCAACAATTGTTGTTCCTGACGACGCGACCAACAGTTTGACTGTTCGAGACACGGCCGAAAACGTTCGTCTGATTGGCGAGCTGTTGCAGAGCATCGATAAAGACCGCGCAGAAGTCGTGATGGACGTGAATATCTATGAGGTGTCGAAGAGTGACCTGTTGCAATTTGGTAATCAGATCGGCACGCCCGGATCCAATGGTATTTTTAGTCTCGGCGGTTCACCGGGTCTTTCAGTGCTGACCAGCAACGGTACGCTGAGTCAAGGTACGACTGGGGTAAATCTGGCCAGCCTTGTAGGCGGTGTGCCCACGGCGGCCGCTGCAGCTCTTGTGATTCCGCCATCTTTGCTTACCGCATTTCAAAGTAAAGACAACACCAAGCTGATTGCTTCGACTCAGGTACACGCTTTCAATGGTGAAGAGTCGACCGCACGTATCGGCCAGCGAGTCCCGGTGCAAACCGCACAGGCTTATCCTTTTGGTATTCAAACGGGCCAATCCACTACTCCGAATGGATTCCCCAGTGGCGGCTTTCCCGTTATCAATTATGAACCGACGGGTTTAACGCTGAAATTCACTCCACAGGTGTTTCCGAACTTCGATGTGCAGGTAAAAATGTCGATTGAGTCAAAAGACGTTCTCAATGCCGGTTCACCGACACCGACCTTTACGGAACGGGCAATCACCGGCACGGCAAGAGTGCAGAACAACCGCACGATGATGCTCGCCAGTGTGTCACAGGATATTGAGTCGAATGGACGCAGGGGGCTACCGCTGATTGGATTGATTCCTATTCTCGGTCGCTTGTTCACCTCGCCGACACGGGACAACCGGCGCGTTGATATTGTTATTGCAGTAACGCCCAGAGTTTTGCGAGCACCGGCCGTCACTCCGCGCGATGAGGAGATGCGACCGAGTGGAACCTTACAATCTCCGACAACCGGATCTCTGGAAGCGATGATTCGCGAATCGGATCGCGAAGATCAAATCGCCGCCGCTCGCCGAATACCACGAAATGCTAACGTTCAACTGCCGGATGCCGAGCCCGAGCCGTTCAGCCCCGGCAATCGGGCTGCGGAAGTGGCCCGACAAACGGCGCCGAACCCAGCCCCGGTTGCGGCCGACAAGACCAGGACGAATTCCAGTACGGTAACCCAGAATGCTACCGTCGCGCAGAGCACTCCACCCGCGGCCGTAAACACAAAACAGCCGTCGCCGGCGGAAGAATTGCCGTCCTATGTGCCGGCCCCGAAATCACTGGTAAGTGATCGCGCGGCAGCCCAGGTAGCCGCAGTGAATACGAGCCCTGCGGGAACCGAGAACGCCGTTTTGACGAGCTTGCCTAAGCCGATTGACGTTTCTGCCAATAAGCTAAGCAGTGCGCGAACGGCGCAACTGAGTTTTGCTGCCAATAACGATTCGCTGAAGATTGGCGAGAAACGACGATTCGCAATCGAACTCAATTCCGAAGTGCCATTGGGCCTGGCTGTCCTGGGGTTGCGATTTGATCCCAAGGTTATCAAGGTGCAGGCTATCGTTGGCGGAACGGTCCTGGCGTCTCGGCCAGATCTAGCTGCATCGATAACTCCATCGATCGATCCAAACGGTGTCTGCCTGATTTCGATCTCGGCTCTGAATGGAAAGATGCCGCTGAAGGGTCCGGGCGTGCTGGTGTATATCGATGTTCAGGCTATCGGCGTGGGTGAGGCAGCGCTCAGCTTCGACAAGGACATGATTCATCTGGTGGCCATCGATGCGCGCGACGTTGTCCTGGATCTGAAGCAAGGCAGCGCCACTGTAAGGCAGTAGATGGATCTGAAGGGAAGAGACAAAGACGCGGCAGTTCAAAGGCGCGGCGACACGGCGATGGGACTTAAGCTTGCTTGTCGCCGCGCTGTTTTGTCTCCGAACCGTCCGCAGGATGGGTTCAGTCTGATCGAGCTGGTCATAACCATGACCGTTATGACCATCCTGACGATGGGTGTCATTCCCCTGGTGAAAGTGGCCGTCAAGCGACAAAAAGAGCAGCAGCTTCGCGAATCACTAAGACAAATGCGGGAGGCGATTGATCAGTTTCATCGTGAAGCTGTTCGATCACCGTGCACCGGACTGACTGCCGGGACCGGAGGGCAGCCAGGTGGGACCGCTACACCTCCTCTGCCAGGAACGCAGGTCGCGATCGATCCGCGCGTCAAAGTAGTGATCTCCGATTGCACGATCTTCGGCGTGGACAACCCTGATCGCTATCCGCCTGATTTGCAGACTCTGGTGGATGGAGTAAACGTCATTCCTTTCGGCGGTGGGTTGGGCCAACGAGGTAACCTTGCAGTGAACGCCACTGATGCCGCGCGCTCGGATACGCTGGCAACCAAGAAGAAGATTTACTTGCGGGCCATCCCGATCGATCCGATGACAGGTGATAAGGACTGGGATTTCCGTTCCTGCTACGACGCTTCCGACGCGGGCTCCTGGGGCGGTGAAAATGTTTTTGACGTGCGATCCAAATCAAAAGATACGGCGCTCAACGGCGAGAAGTACAGTGACTGGTAAGAGCGCTCAGAGAAGGGGACGCGGCGAAGGGGAGACGCGGGGAGAAAAAGGATACGGGGGAATGTCTGACATTGACGTTTGCGTTTGACATTTGGCGTTTGACATTTGACGTTTGACATTTGACATTTGACGTTTGTCATTGGTGCTGGCGATGATTTGTTATCCCCAAAATATCACTCGGGAAATCAATACAGCGGGATGACGGGAATTCGATTGAGCTGGAGACGGTCAAATCAATAGAACGGGATGAAACTGCCAGAAGCTACGTCAAACTAATACAAGTGGATGAAACTGCCAGAAGCTAAGTCAAATCAATAGAACTGGATGAAACCGCAAGCAGCGAATCAAACACTCGCGGTTGTCGTTGAAAAATCAATGTCAAATGACAAACTTCAAATGTCAAACGACAAACGACAAACGTCAAATGTCAAGTGTCAGACTCTCCGCCGTACCCTTTTTCTCCCCGCGTCTCCGTGTCCCTGCGTCTCCGTGTCCCCGGGTCCCCGCGTCCCCGCGGGTGGGTTCACGCTGCTGGAGCTGATGATTGTGATTTCAATCATCATAATTCTGGCGGCGATCGCACTGCCGCAGTATCAAAAGACAATCATGCATGCGCGCGAGACGGTGCTGCGCGACGATTTGTTCAAACTGCGATCTCTGCTGGACCAATACGCCGCAGACAAAGGGAAGTTACCGCAGTCGCTTGATGATCTTGTGACCGGTGAATACATGCGAGAGCTGCCGCTGGATCCGATTACGGGCCAGAAAGACTGGACCACCACCAGCGGTGACGATCCTAACTCGAGTTCCAGCGAACAAGGGGTCACGGACGTTCACAGCGCCTCTGGAGACATTTCTTCGGAAGGTACCCCGTACAGCGAATGGTAAGACATTGCCGATTTCCGATTGCCAATTGAGAACATTGCCGATTTCCGATTGCCAATTGCCGATTGGAGTGAAAGCATTGCCACTTGCTGATGTCCTATTTGAAGTTGGGCTAAAGGTGTTACTTAAAACAAAGCAGACCATATTATTACTAATAAACTGTCGTGTGGTTCCGCAAAACCGGCAATTGGCAATTGGCAATCGGCAATGTAACTGTGGCTAACCCATTCTCCAAACTCGTGCATCCCTGGTATCCGGCCACCGCCGTGGGCCTGGAGAAAGGCTTTGCTTCCATGGTCCAACTCGAGCGGGCCCGTGGAAACGCCTATGACTTACGCCGCGCGGCGACAGTGGAACTGCCGGATGAAGTCGTCCACCCCTCTTTTGACAGCCAAAACATCTCCGATGCGACGGCGCTGGCGATGGCTTTAAGCGATCTGGCCTCGAGTGCCGGGTTGGTCAAGCAAAAACGATGGTCAGTGAGTTTGCCAGAAGCCGCCACGCGCACCCTGATCCTGATTATGGAGGCCCAGGCCGGATCGAATAGTGAACTTGAAGAGATGTTGAACTGGAAGATGGAGCGTGGCTTTAATTCCCCACTTGATGAGCTGTCAATCTCACGAGAGAGGTTGCCGAAAGACAGTCAGGGGCGCGACCGTTATATCGCGATGGCCATCAAACATTCTGTGCGCGACGAGTATGAAAGCGTTTTCAATGCGCTGGGCTGGCGCATCGGCCTCCTCCTTCCCCGTCACCTTGGTGAAGCGCAGTGGTTGATGCAGAACGGACGCGCGGGCGATGGACTGTTACTGAGTTTTTCAGAACACGGCTTTACCGCCGCAGTATTTCGCGACAAACAGCCGCTCATCCTGCGCACGATTTCCTGCGACCCTGACGAATGTGAAGACGAACTCTACCGGCTGTTGCTTTTCTATCGCGACCGCCGCAGCACGCAAACCGAGGATGCGAGCGGCGCCGTATCGTTATCTCGCTTAATGGTGGTCGGCGAAGGCTTCACAAAGGAACGTGCCAGCGAAATAGTCAACGAAACATTGGGCGCGAATCTACGGGTGCTGGATCCGGCGGATATCGGTTTGCAACTGCCGCGCGGGCGGCTGGATTTTGACTTGATCGCCGCTCCGGCCGGTCTCGCTACCCTCTCCGGTAAATAGAATAAAGTCTGGAGTCTGGAGTCGGGAGTCGCGAGTCGCGAGTCTTTAAGTCTTGGAGTCTGGCAGTCTTGGAGTCCGGAAGTCAGGAACGTTCGATCTAGAACCTTGAATCTTGAGGTGCCGTAACACATCAAAATGTCTTGTGGACTCCAAGAATTCCGGACTCCAAGACTCCAAGACTCCCAGACTCCCAGACTTAAAGACTCCCGACTCCCGACTCCAGACTCCAGACTCCAGACTCCCGACTCCAGACTCCCAACTCCCGACTATTTCCCCGGTGAAACATTTTACTTTTCCCGGACGTAACACCTGAGCATCATGAGCACAGCCCTATCCCCCGCCTTTGCACACGATGTGAGTTCAGCTTCCGATCGGGATTTGGTGGCGACTGCCATTACCGGTTCCGAAGGCGGCTTCGAAGAATTGGTCAGGCGCTACCAGCGCCCGATCTCCGCCTATGTCTATCGCATGGTCGGCGATTACGAAGCGGCACTTGATCTGACGCAAGAGATCTTTATGAAAGTTTATGGCTCGCTCGAGCGCTATCGAGCCGAGTTCAAGTTCTCTACCTGGATCTACAAGATTGCCCATAACGCCGCCGTGGATCACTTGCGTCGAACGAGCGCGCGTGAACAACCGCTGACTAAGGGTGCGGAAGGCGATCAGTATGAGTTGCCAATCGAGAGCGGCAAGATAAGTCCCGAGGTGGAGAGCGAGCGAAAAGAGCGGCGCCAGGAAATTGAAGCGGTGGTGCGCACGCTGCCCACCGCCTATCGAGAATTGATTATTCTTCGTCATGCCCAGGATCTGACCTATGAGGAAATTGTTGAAGTGACCGGGCTGCCGCTGGGTACCGTTAAGAATCGTCTGTTTCGAGCTCGCGAAATGATGAGGCAGCATTTCCTGGAGCGCGGAATTACCGGGATCCAATAAACGTGGAGGCCAAACCCAGTATGACCACTTGCCAGCAGGAACAGATTGTCGCTTATATCGATGGCGAGCTCGACGCCTCTTCGCTGGATGTGTTTGAGCAACATCTCGAAGCCTGTGAATCATGCCGCGCGGAATTGACTGACCATCGCCTGCTGCTTTGTGAACTGGACGCGGTAATGGGCCAGCCACCCGACGTTTCAGCCCCTGCCAACTTTGCGCAAATCATAGCGGCGCACGCTGAAACGGATATGCAGGGTGTGCGCAGCCGGGCTGAGCATAAAAGAGCGTTGCGGCTTATCCTGATCGTCGGGCTAGCTGCCTTTTCTTTGCTCGGTACCTCCGCCGCTGATCTGGTGACCGGCAGCGGCCGCGTCCTGGCCACGGATATTTTTGGACTGGCCGGGTTCCTCTGGAGCGTAATTTACGATACCGGTGTAAGTGCGGCCGTTATTTCCAAGGTGCTGAGCCGAAAGCTCTTTATCGAATCAGGGTCGCTGGGCTGGTCAGTGGTCTTTCTCGGTCTCGCCGTGTTACTGCTTTCGCGCCTCATCGTCAGTTATCATCGCACTCGCGCTATCGAATAAGGTTGTCCTCCCGGCATGGTTACTTCTCGCGCACAGAACTTCAGCGAATTGGCCTTGCCTCCAAACTGCGAGCTACCTGAACCGCGCACTGTTTTCAAAGCAGCACTACTGCTTCTTTTCTGGTTGTTGATGATCGGGCTCGTCCGCGCTCAGGGAACGGGTGTTGCCCCGGCGCCGGATGAAAGCCCGGTTGAGATCCGCGGCACCACTGACAGCACGGTTTTCGGTATGGGCCATTCGATTCGGATCATCGGGAATGTAAAACAGGGAGCTATGGCCCTGGGTGGTGACGTAATTGTCGAGGGCACGGTTGAGGGAGATGTGGCGGCCATTGGTGGGTCTGTAATCCAGGGCAGTGGAGCCCGCATCGGTGGAGACGTCATCGTTCTCGGCGGCACCTACAAACATCTGGATCTGCACCCTGTTCGAAATCCGTCGAGCATGACGATGATGTATGCCGGGTATGAAGAGGGATTGCGAAACATCATGCGCAGGCCTTCTGACCTGCTTAGGCCACACTGGACATCGGGGTATTTTGGTCTGCGACTGCTGGCGATCCTGTTTTGGTTCATCGTATCGCTGGCGTTGACGGCGGCTATGCCTGGAACGATCAGTCGCGGCATGGCGCGTCTGCAACTGACGACTATTCGCGTTGCAGTGATTGGCCTTGCCGGAGCAGTTGTTACCGCTGTCGGCGTGCCGCTTTGTTTGCTTTTTTTACCTGGGCCACTCGGGACTCTGGTTGGATTAATGACGCTGATGCTGATCGTGATCTCTGGCGTGTTTGGCCGCGTAATCATTTACGGCGCGACCGGGCGCTGGCTTCAGCGCAACTACATCCCTGTCGGAAGAAATTCTGAGTCAGTTGCGCTGCTGATTGGCACGGTGTTTTGGATTACTCTCTCATCATTACCCTACATCTGGCCCCTCGTGGTGGCGGTCCTGGTAGTCACAAGTTTGGGGCTTGCCCTGACTGCGCGCTATCGAGTTGGTTGGAATCGTTCCCAATCCGTCTAATTTAGCCCCTCGAAACAGCCAACCGCATCTCCTGCACTGTTTTGCTCAAGTTTTCTGTCATAAACTCGGGGCGGCGGTCTCTTTTGGCATTAGGGGAACTTTCCGGCGTCTTCGAGAGAAACATTCTTGATGGGCTCCTTAGCACCGTTAAGCGTCTAAAGACTCGCGCCTTTTTGCCAACTATATGCTGAAACCGCAAGCCGGCTTCGGGGTTCCGGAGGATGATGAGGCGAGATCGCGAAAACGGGCGCGAAGTAATAACTGCAAGGGCTTCCGATGGATCTCAAAGCGAGGACCAGCTAAGCGACTCGGAACTGGTCGCTTTAACTTGCCAGGGAGACGAAGCGGCGTTCGAACTGTTGTTTGAGCGTCATAAGGTTCGCGTAGTTGCGATTGCGGGAAGATTTTTTCGGGATCATGTTGAGGACATTGTGCAGGAATGCTTTACCCGCGCCTATTTTGCCTTGCCAGATTTCTCTGGCGAGGTGCCAGGTTCAGTCGGCGCCTGGTTAGCAAAGATCGCTTTCAATACGTGCTACGACGAAATGAGGCGGCGCGGCCGACGGCGGGAGAGCATTCTCAGCGAATTGCCTGAAGCTGATGCCAAAACCATCAAAGCTCTGACCACCGAAGCGGGAGCTGAGTCTGTGGCTGTCAGTCGCGATCTGGCCAATAAGCTATTGGCCAAGCTCAGTCCGGAAGACCGTTTGGTTTTGGTGCTGCTCGACGTCGAGGGCCTCTCGGTAAACGAGATCAGCCGGATGATGGGCTGGTCGGTCCCCAAGGTTAAGGTCCGGGTATTTCGGGCCCGGACTGATATGCGACGTCTTTTGCAGAAATTCTTGTAACCATTCGATCATCTCAAGCGTTTTTAGAAACAGAAACAGAGTGATTCCTGGTCGATCGGGCATTCCATGTATAAGAAAAACGAACAAAACCTCAAGAAGAGGCTTGATTCTGCCGCGCGGCGCATTGTGGAGTCCGCCGCACTTTCTGAGGGAGAAGCTCAAGCAATTGCTGCGTCACCTTTTCTTTTTGCGCGCATTCGCAATCGCATTGGCGTCGAATCAGCAGAGCGCACGGGCGTTTGGGCTAACCTCGGGCTCGAATCGCGGCGGGCCATTCCCGTGATGGCACTGGCGGCAGCAGTCAGTTTGGGCCTTTTTCTCTACATCAACGGGAATAAATCGCCAAACCAGACGTTTAGCGTGGACGCATACCTGGGCGCGGGAGATTCCGGCATCGACAGCTTGGTTATTGCTGAGAAACGACTGACTGATGAAGACGTGCTGAGGACAATTGTCAGCCGAGATGATCGTGAGGCAGGGAAATGAAAGACAAGGTAAAGTCATCCTTCAAGACCTGGAGTGTCCTGATGGCGGTTTTTGCGTTGGGCTGCATTACGGGGGTCGGGATCGACGGCGTTTACCGGGCCAAGACTAACGCCTCGTTTCGTGAGAATCGCTCACGCGGCGACCGCGAGGCAATGTTTGAAAAGATGCGCAGCGATCTGAAGCTATCAGACGAACAATCAAAAGAAATGCATCGAGTTCTTGATGAGACCGCCAACGAGTTTCGCGCGTTGCGTGGTGAGTTGCGACCCAGGTATGAAGAGCTGAGACTAAAGACTCGCGGCCGCCTGCGAGCTTTGCTCTCGGCCGAACAACAACAGAAGTTTGATTCTCTAATGACGGAAATCGACGCGCGCAGACAAAAAAGCGAAAGCGATGGTCGGTGAGACATCGTTTGAGCAGACAGAGGTTATTTAGATCAGTCATGCAGAAAAAGTACTTTGTGATTCTTGTCCTGATTGCCATAACAACGGTTGTGCAAGGACAAACGGCGACCCCGGCCCCGGATGATCCATCGATCACGGCAAATGGGGTAATAGGTGAGGTGAAAGTGATCGACACCCCCGCCAGGCAGATGATCGTTAAAACGGACGCCGGTTCAGTGGTCACTGTCTCACTGGGTGACAAGACGATCTACCTGCGGCTTGCGCCAGGCGAGAAGACACTGACGAACGCCACCAAGATCACTATGGCTGACGTCGCGGAGGGTGACCGGGTTTGGGCAAGAGGCAAGGTCTCCGACGATCGTAAGTCCGTGCCTGCCGCTGCCGTGATCGTGATGACCAAGGCGGATATTGCCAAGAAGCAGGACGCCGAAAGGGCTGAGTGGCGCAGAAGGGGCATCTTAGGTGTTATTACTGCACTCAAAACTGAGACGCAGGAGATTACGATCTCGTCCCGCACGATGGCAGGCACGCAGTCAGTCGTGATTCCCGTAAGTGAAAAAGTTGAATTGCGACGGTATGCCCCTGACTCGATCAAATTCAGCGATGCCAAGCCAAGCAGTTTCGCCGAGCTGAAAGTAGGAGATCAGCTTCGCGCGCTTGGCGAGCGCAATACGGAAGGAACCCATTTCACTCCTGAGAAGGTCGTTACAGGTACATTCCGCACGGCCGCAGGAATAGTAACCGGGGTCGATGCAGCAACCGGCGAAGTCAAGATCAATGACTTGCAGACAAAGCATCCGCTAACGATTGTCGTCAAGCATGATGCAGTGTTGCGAAGGTTTCCTTCGGGGAATGAGGGCGGAGGGATGGGACGTGGACCAGGCGGTCCAGGCGGGGGCGGTGCTACCGCAGGACAGGGCGGCGGCGGAGGCAATCGTCCGGCCGGCGGTGGTGGTCCAGGAGGAAGTCGCCCCGGCGGCGGTGGCGGTTTCAATATCAACGACATGCTTGAACGCTTGCCGACTGTCACGATCGCTGACCTCAAAGTCGGCGATACGATTATCGTCTCGAGTACGCAGGGTGCAGATCCCACGCGTCTCACGGCCATCGCGTTGGTGACGGGGGCAGACACCCTGCTGAATATGGTTGCCGCACGGCAGCAGCAGGCAGGTGGACAAACCGCGCCCAATCCGGCGGCCGGGTTGGGAACCGGTATCACGTTCGGCATAGGCTTGCCCTGATTATGAAAGCTACCAATTTGATTTCGCAAAAGAGTTTGGTTGTTGTTCTTGTGCTTGCCTTGTCTGCAATGCTGGTGGCGGCACAACAGAATCGTGGCACGCTGCGCGGTTTAGTCGCCGATGAGTTTGGGGCGGCGATAGTCGGCGCCGCCGTAACACTTATCGACGCCAGTGGAGCTCAGAAGAACACTACCTCGAATGGCGAAGGCATCTACACTTTTACTGGACTGACCCCAGGCAAGTATTTGCTGCAGGCAAGTGCCAAGGGTTTTGCGACTTCGGACGCTGCTGAGGTTGATGTGACAGCCGCCCCGCGGCAGACCCTGGATATCACTCTGAAGGTTACTATTGAAGAGCAAAAGGTGACCGTCGCGGCAGATACTCCACTTAACACCGAAGCAACCGGCAATGCGAACCAGACCTTAATCACTGGTAAAGATCTCGATGCACTGCCGGACGATCCGGACGAGCTCGCAGCCGCGCTGCAGGCGTTGGCTGGACCTTCAGTAGGTCCAAATGGCGGCCAGATTTTTATTGATGGTTTCTCGGGTGGTCGCCTGCCGCCAAAAGAGTCTATTCGCGAAATCCGCATTAATCAGAACCCGTTCGCTGCTGAGAATGATCAGCCATCCGGCCGAATTGATATCCTTACACGCCCTGGCACAGACAAACTGCGAGGCAATTCATTCTTCAACTTCGAAGACGAGAGCTTGAATTCACGAAATCCATTCTCAAGCAGTCGTACGCCGTTTCAGGTGCGCCAGTACGGTGGCAACCTCAGTGGACCATTAGTAAAGAAGAAGGCTTCGTTCTTTTTCGATTTCCAGCGCCGGGAAACTGATGACAATGAATTAGTCACGGCCACTGTCCTCGATGAGAATCTCAATCCGGAGTTCCTTGGATTTGGTGTGGTCCGCCCCGTCCGCAACACAACTTTCAGTCCGCGGTTCGACTACCAGATGAACACCAATAACACACTGATTGCGCGCTACAGCTACAGTCACAACGACTTCAAAAATAGTGGAGTCGGCGGATTTTCGCTGCCTGAACGCGCATATACCAATTCATCAACGCAGCAGAACATACAGTTTACGGAAACTGCCGTGCTGAACGCGTCAATGATCAATGAGACACGGTTTCAATACACGCACAACACCGCCGAAAGCCTGGGCGATAATACTATTCCAGTTCTGAATGTCAGCGGGGCCTTCATTTCGGGCGGGTCTCAGGTAGGTCACGTGCAAAATACAAATAACAGTTGGGAAATACAAAACTTCCTGGCCTGGCAAAGAGGCAGTCACGCCATTAAGTTTGGCGGACGCATTCGCGGGGTCAGCATCACCGATATTAATCCTAACAACTTTGGTGGCACCTATGTTTTCACCGGCGGTTTTGTGCCTACGCTTGACGCCAATAACAATCCGATTTTCAATCAGCCGGTTTTCGTCGACAGTCTCGAACGGTATCGCCGGACCCTGCTGGGTCAAAACCTGGGGTTAACAGGACCACAAATCAGAGCGATTGGTGGCGGCTCTTCTCAATTCAGTATTGCCAGCGGAGATGCGCAAGCAACCGTGAGCCAAACCGATTTTGGTCTTTATGTGCAGGACGACTGGCGGGCTAAGCCGAATCTAACTTTGAGTTACGGTCTTCGTTACGAGAATCAGACCAATATTCATAGTCCGCTTAATTTTGCCCCGCGTGTTGCGTTTGCCTGGTCCCCGGGCGCGGCTAATTCCGCTCGCCCACCAAAGATGGTGATCCGCGCAGGCGGTGGTGTTTTCTACAATCGGTTTGGAGAAAACAATATCCTTCAGGCCAATCGTTTTAATGGAATAGGCACCCGGCAGTTTTTTATCAGCGAACGGCCACTCTATGAAAACGGTGTGTTTCTTCCACCATTACCTACGCCGCTTGATGCATTTCCCGATTTGCCCTCGCTTGCGGGGTTATTGGCCGTCGGCCGGCAAATTATCTGGCGGGTTGCGCCGGACTTGCGCACACCGACGGTATATCTGGGCGGAGTACAGGTCGAGCGCCAGTTGCCGTACAAGTTCACGATGTTTGTCGGTTTCTACACGAGTCACATTAAACATGTAATTCGTGCCCGGGATATCAATGCACCCCTGCCCGACTCAATCACCCCTTTGAATCCCACCGGCACACGCCCTTTTGGCAATATCGGTGAGATCTATCAGTACGAGTCCACCGGAAGGTTTGATCAGAACCAGTTTTTCGTCGGCTTTAATAATCGATTTAGTCGAACGTTTTCTTTCTCGGCGAACTACTCGTTGAGCAAGACACAAAACGACACCGACGGGCAGGGCGGAGCACTCTTTCCCGTCAATTCATATGACTTCACTGGAGAGTATGGCCGCGCAGGTTTTGACGTGCGACATCGATTCAGCATGTTCGGCAGCGTCAGCTTGCCCTGGCAGGTAACGCTGAATCCTTTCATTACCATCACTTCCGGGCGGCCTTTTAATATCACGACCGGCCAGGATACCAATCTGGATCGCCAATTCACTGAACGACCCTCATTCGCTCCTTCGGGAGTGGACTGCAATAACGCGCCCGCGAACATTGTCTGTACCAGGTTCGGTAATTTCAACTTGCGACCTGCGCCGGGTGAAGCGTTGATTCCCCGGAACTTTGGTCAAGGACCCGGATATTTCTCAGTCAACTTGCGAGTTGGCAAGACGTGGAGCTTTGGAACCCTGCCAGGGAGTCGAGCGGCAAGCCAGAGACAAAATGGGCAACGCAACCAAACCGCATCGACTGATGGCGGTGAAGGACGGGGTGGTCGTGGGGCGAATGCCAACATACCGCGAATCCCAGGTGGTGGTGGCGGCCCCGGCGGCGGCGGTGGTGGCGGTGGTCCTCGCGGTGGCGGAGATGGCGGCCGAGGCGGCTTTGGCGGCGGAATAGCGCCTCCGGGTGGCGGGGCCGAAGCGAAGCGGTACAGCCTTACTCTGTCGCTCAACTTCTCGAATCTGTTCAACCACGTAAACCTGTCTCCTCCAGTCGGTAACCTATCTTCCTCTTCCTTTGGTGAAAGCTTGAGCCTCGGCGGCGCGTTTGGTGGTTTCGGGGGATTTGGCGGCGGTGGCGGCGGCGGTGGTGGCGTCGGCAACCGTCGAATTACTGCCCAGCTTCGATTCAGCTTCTAGCGAAACCAAATCTACGCCATTTACGTACGGGTCAGTAGTTTGAAAAGGGACTGATAATCATGAAAAAACTGCTGACCTTTCTTGCTGCATGCGGCATTGGTGCGGCTCTGACGTCGACTTCGTTTTGCCAGACGCCGGCAAAAGGGCAAGCCGGAAACGGCAGCAACACCGCAGTCACCATCACAGCCGCAACTTCACCCGAAGATCTCGCGCGGGCGGCGCTCACAGCCCAGGGAGGTGAAAAATTCCGCAACCTCCAGAACATGGTTTTGCGAGGAGCAGTTGATCTATTCGCACCCAACTCGACGCAGTCAATACCCGGTGGCTTCGTGATCGTTACCGCCGGCGACAAGATTCGCATCGAAATTGACGCCCGACCCGCAGTCAGCTTCAAACAGATCTACGACGGTCAGCAATCTTACAGTTCGATTCCGGGCGTGGAACTACCTCCAGCCAGCAAGTTTGGTCTGACAGTGCTAGGTAGGTTCGATCAGCCGGGATACAAAGTCACCGCGATTCCTGACAAGAAAAAACAACGCGGCTTTCGCATTACGGATCCTGACGGGAACGCCACTGAGTTTTACGTGGATTCAAGTACCGGGCGAGTAATGAGCTTCTACATTGGTTACAATGGCTACACGTTTGCTACCGAGAACAAGAAGTTCAAAGACTTTGATGGGGTGCTCATACCTACGAGTTTTACTCAACGATTGGAAATGCCGCAGGGCGCTTTCTTCGCCGACTATAACGTGAAAGACGTCAAGCTTAATCAACAGTTGGGTGACGACGTGTTCGCGATCCCCAACTAAAGTTAAACGCTTCACTCGTTCCTCGAGAATCGATAGCGAGGTAAAGTATGGAAATTCAGATTGCTCTAAACTCGGAAAGCAAAACCGTGCAGGAACTGAAACAACTTCTCGAGGCAGATCCCGCTTTTACAGGTGCGGATTTGCACCTGGAGCTGAAAACGGCAAAGGCCAAATATCGCAGTATTGATCCGACCATACTCGTGGCACTTGTAGGCGCGGCCGGTACCGGCTTGGGAGCCTTGATAACAGGGCTGTTACAAGTCGGTCAGCAGATCTCCGCGAAGAAAATAGTACTGGAAGGGCCCGGTGGCCAGAAGTTGGAAGTGCCTGCCCACACGCCTGTGGACCAGGTCGATCACTTGCTCGACAGATTGGGCCAGATGAGTGAAGTAAAAAAGATCTCAGTCCAGTAGTTCCGACCGCCGGTTTTAGGTAACGCAAGCTGTTAGCTTGCGTGCTGCTGCACCGACGCAAGCTAACAGCTTGCGTTACGTGCGAAATTACTGGTTCATAACCTCCTCATTCGCAAATAACATCGAGGACCCTGGAGACTACCAGCCTGATTGTGGTGCCAGCGGGAACAGATCTCCCTTCCGGTAAGTCTTGCTTCCGCACAATGCCATTACTGATACCTCTTCCCTCACAAGGATTTATGTCTTCGTACGTTGGTTCGGCCACAGTAAGACCCAGCCGTTCAAGAGCCTTCTTAGCATCTTCGTACTTCATTCCTACAACATTTCGAACCGTAACGTTTTCCGCCCGTTTCTGACTCGACACTACGAGATAGACCGGGGATTTCTGCCGCACTCGACTGCCGGGGGCCGGATCCTGAGAGAGCACCATTCCCGGAGCATAGTCAGTGGATTCCCTGTACTCAGCAACGACTCCATAAAGGTTAATGTCGCGCAACTGCCGATTGGTTTCATCCAGAGTCTTGTTCACGTAGTTGCCTACATTTGCCCATGGAATCGGAATGGCTACCGTGATCTCAACATTGACTTCGCAACCCTGGGCGAATTGACTGTCACGTTTTGGGGATTGTCCAATCACGGTTCCTTCTCTGGCATCGTCAGTCTCTTGCGTCCTCACCCTCTTCAGAGTGAGCCCGAGACTTTGGATTGTGGCTTCAGCCTGCCGGCGGTCGCTACGAGTGAGGTCAGGCACCGTAACGGGATTTTCTCCGAGTGAGCCGAGAACGAGATTTACTTCGGTCCCAGGATCAACCTTCGCTTGTTTCCGAGGGTTCTGCTCCAGGACTTTACCCACTGCCTTACAACTTTTGTGTCTCTCGATGGTTCCGACTTTTAGCCCCTTGTCCGTGATCTTCCTGATAGCTGTTTGTTCCTTGTCGTCGATCACTTCGGGAACTTCGACTTGTTTGCCAACAGTGACGACGAAATCGATGGTAGAACCACGGTTAGCTCTCGCTCCCGCACTTGGTCTTTGTTCGATCACGCGATCAGCAGCTTTGGGATCACTGCGAGTTTCTATCCGGCCGGGGGTGAACCCGGCATCCTGGATGGCACTAATCGCCGCCGCCCGACTCTTATTCAAGAGGTTAGGTACGAGCCCCTCAGTCGGAGGAGGTGTATCGGGAGGTGCGGGCGGACCCACAGGCGGACTTACAGGGGGACCCGCAGGGGGACCTGTAGTCGGACTTACAGGCGGGCCTGTAGGCGGAACTATATTTTCGCCCTGCCTGATCCGCTCAGCGTTCCTTGCTTTCTGCCCTTGCTTGAAAACTGCGGGCTCGAGTTGCAGATAAGTTGCGGCCAGGGTGGCCGCCAATTGCGGGTTCTCTCTCTGTGTAAGCACAGCCAGCGGGTAATAAGGAGCCGGTTGCTCTGGGCGATTCTTGATAGCCTGCCAATAGCTTTCCTTGGCGCGCGTGTTGTCGCCTAAGGCGACGAAGAGATCTCCAAGATTGAAGTAGGCTTCGGCGAAGTCCGGATGCGCGGCGATAGCTTTTTCGTGTTGCGTTTGCGCGATCCTATAAAACCTACTTGCCTCAGTCGGATTTCTTTCAAGGACGGCCACGTCACCCAGGCCTTTATATGCTCGCCCAAGATCCGTGACGGCGAAGGGGGTTTCGACGCTACCTTGCTGAAAGCCTTCGAGCGACCGTAGCGACTCCGAATACTGAGTCTTAGCCTTGGATAAGTTGTTCTCCAGCTGCGCGAGGTTGCCGTCAACAACATATGCTTCACCGAGATTGGTTTGAATGGTCGCGATGCTTCCCGCACCACCTTGCCTGCCAATTCTTGGGACCGAACCATAGTAGCTTTCCGCTTGTTCGATGCGGTTTCTGGCCTGACTATAGTTTCCCTGGTCGACAGCGATCTCGGCGTAGTCGAGACTCAGGTTACCGTAAGCGTTCAGCGCGCGATCAGATTGTTGATCAGGTGCCTTCCTTAGCAGGTCCTCGGCCTTGTCCAGCCGCCCGGTTAAACGATAGGCCTCACTCTTTTCTACCTCAAAACCGACCTCCTTCTCGTACGCAAAGACAGCCTGCGCGGCTTGTCCCCAGTCGCTGTAAACGTCACCCAGAATCTTGTTACTTCCCGGCTCGCGCTTCGAAAGGATGGAGCGTTGGCGGGCACTCTTAAAACTCCGGCTTCTTTGGTCTTTTTCTGAGAAGTGAGGAATCAGGTTTTGTGCGGAGTATGTCGGTTGGGCGGTCAAGATAACGTTATTGGTCCAATCCAGGACTGAAAGCACTCGACCATCTGTTGTCTGTACCGGCCGGTCAATTCCCGGCGTAAGAAGTACTTCTTGCAGTTCTCGCACATCGGCGGGGGCCGATGTGACGACGTCGCTCGAAGGGGGCGTCGGCGGAACACTCTTGCCAGGTGTGACAGTTACGCTCAGCGGCCAATCCAGCTGTGGTTGAGCACAACGTGGTTCGAGATAGCAATCCGCGCAGATCGCATAAACGTGTGTCCTATACACACCGGGAGGCAGTTGGGTCGCGTCCACTTGAATTGCCACGTCAACCGGGAGACCCTCGCCCGGCAAGACGCCGACTTTAATTGCCTTGCTTAGTTTCACCCAACTTGTTCCATCATACGTGCGAAATTCGAATTGATGTGTCTGCCCGCAGCTATTGAGAATGCGATAGACAAAACCAAACGTCGTGATCTTTCCCGCGTCCACTTTCAACACGCGGCCCTCCTGTACTTGTTGCGAATTATGAGCAAAGACAGGCGCCGGTGAGAGTCCGACTCTTCTCAATTCCGAAGTGAAATTATCTAGTGGGCTTGATCCTTCAGCGAGCCTAAACGTTCCCTTTTCAAAGCTGACAACTCCTTCCAGCACGACGAGCGTAGCCCGGTTCTGGCCTTTTAGTACCTCTAACTCGTATTCGGTACCTTTGGCGCCGAGCCGAACATAGCTTGTCTTTGAGACAAAAGTGTCTTTGACTTTCACCCAAATCTTGCCCCACCAGCTATCCGTCGACGAAATACCAACCCGCGCGTTAGGAGCAACGATAACTTCATTGTCCCTTTCGGAAACGGGAGCATCGAGAAATAAGAGAGTCAGGTTTGTGCCGTCAAACGTTTCAACCCGGTCACCTATGAAAAGGGAAAGGCCGGCTGTTGCGGGAACCATTTCGCCGTTGGATCGTGTGATTACGGCTTGGCTTGTATTCGCTTCGAGCACTTCCTGATTATCGATGACGATGCTCTTTACGAGCGCTGCCGGCGTGGGGGCCTGAGCGCCAGCGGACGAAGGTTGAGTAAGAGTGCCGGTCAATAGCGCGAAGATCGCCAGTGTTGGAAGAAGCACCGTTCTTGGGCTTGGCAGCGTCTTATGAGGATTCATAAAGTGACTCCTTAACTTGCTCTGAGCTTGGCTGTTCGTTGCACCTTTCCAGTCAACCAATAGGCAATGAACGGGGCAACCAGGTGGTAGTACTTCACTATATAAATCAAGCCATTCTTGTAGACCACAAACGCGATTAGGAGGTAGACCAAGTCAGCAGTAAAAAGAAGGCCCGGAAGATCGATCGTTTTTTTGTCTTGACCCGAAAGGGTGATTCTTGAACTGAACACGTGTCGGTAGCGCGACCGTACGAGGACTCCCAACCCGACCATGACAGCGAGGATCACAAAGTCGTACGATGGTGGCAGCAAGCGCACATAGACATTCCCGAGAATATTTGAAATCACGTTAGCGTGAATTTCTGTGCCGTATCTCTGCTCTCCCTGTAAAACGTCGAACGAATCGTGTCCTTTAAAACCGACGATGACCACCTTATCAACGTATTCCTGGAGATAGGCGTCGTCGTCCAGCCTGTTGTATACCTCCTCATAAGAGCGTGTGGCATCATTCAACTTTCGCCGCTCCACCAAATCGTATGGGAAATCCAGGAGGGACGGCGCGTTCTTATAAACGGGAATTGATCTAATTAATTCCTTATTAGAGAGAACTTGAATCCGGTCTTTACCCTCGTCAAAAACCGACTTAGCGGTTGGGCGGTTCGCCAGGAACATGACGACCGCTTGCAAGGCGAGTGAAGGGATCACCGACACTTCAGAGCCTTCAGGCCGGTTGCCGGTCGATCCGGTTTTGTCAGCCTGGGCCAGTTGGTAAATCCGGACGAAGCCCCCGCGTTCTCCGCCTACATCTATGTTGCCCCACTGATTACCCAGGACTCGCTGCAATTCTTCGGCGACATTTTTTCTGGTAATGCCGCCCTCATCGATAGCCTTACCGACAATCACGGTAGTACCCCGGGCCTGCGCATGCTGAATGGCTGCGGCCAACTGCATGTCAAAGGGAGTCGGCTCATCGAGATACAGATCGAAAACTATTACTTTGGCTTTGCCCGCCAGCGCCTCAACTAATCGCGCATGGTACTGTCGCCAGCTCGGGCCCGGCTCGCCCAACCCCGCATTATTGCCCTCCTCGGCCAGGATCATTTGCACAGCGGGACTGAAGCTCTTGGTGATGAACCGATCCATGTAGGGTATGAGTTTCGATTCGAGCCAGTCATCTACGTGAAATGGAAAATTGAAGAGTCCGACAAAACCAAGAGCGAAGAGGACGACTGTGGCCAGCGCGGACAGGAGAAAGGTTTTTTTCCAACCGATAATTCTGTCATCAATCGCGGCCATCTCTTCTTTCTCACGGGCTATGGCGACTGCAGCCTCGTCGAGCGATTCTGGGTTGGCATCTTTAGTCTTCTCTTGCCACGCCAGAATATTTGTCTCATGGGTTTTCTTAACCTCTCTCAGCCGGTTGACGTTCTTAGCTGGAGAAGAGATGAAGAGTCGAGCGAGGTGACGGAATATCCCTGCCTCTTGCTCGAAATCGAAGATTACGCCGGTGGGCGAGCGCATAAAGAGCACGGGAGTCGCGAAGGCCATCGGCTCTTTAACATCCATGTGGATTCTATTGCGCGCGTGAGAGACTGCTGCATCTACCTGACCGCGATTCCATCCATTACAGAGCTTGAGGTAGAACTCCCGGGCGAATGTCAACGCAGCCTCGTCAGAGATGCGGTACTGCATCGCGACGACTGCTGGTATGCCCCGGACAACCAGTTGCGGCGCCAGGCCTGCCAATGCTTTGTTCGAAGAGACTTCTGCTCCCTGACAGGAATTCAGAACGACCAGTTTCAGTGACGGGTAGTGCCTGAAGAAGTCTGCAAAAGCATCTGCCGACATCAAGTCACGTCCGCCGGTTTCAGAGTTAATCTCCAGGTAGCCCTGGTCCGACTCAAATCTCCCGTGCCCGACAAAGTGAAGAATGTGATACTGCTCCTCAACCAATGCTCGACTGATCTCTGAGCGCGTGACTCTTTGCTTCACGATGCGCAGCTCGACCGTGCGCAGATCTTTGAGCGCTTCCGTAACGATCTTTTCCTCAACATCGACATCGAGACCGGAGAATTCAGGGATCAGCACCAGAACTTTTACAGGGTGAGTAATCTTTAAGGATTTGATCGGCTCAAACAAGTTGATGTAACGCGTTAATGGGGTCTTGCCGGAAGTGGCCAGGAAGCATTTCGTCCTTTGATCGTAAAGGACTTCCCATGGCAGTGCTGATATTTCCGGTGGAGAAAAGGCGAGCCGAATACGCATGCCCTTTTCGTCATCGAGGAGCACGTCTCCCAGGCTCATTTTCAGCATGTCTGCCACGTTCTCATGGAACAAACACTGATGCAGTGTCACTCCGAAACTCATAGGCAGATTAGCGTCTACGATGTTTTCAATGTCCTTTAACTGCTCGGCGAGCTTCAGGCAATCAGACGAGAGGGTCAGGAGTCCATCGGTTTCACCCATTCGGTCCGAGGACGCCCGGACTTGATAACTGTCACCAACCTTGTTTTCGACGCTTAGGTCGAAATTCCTGTATTCCATCGCCGCCTTCGAGACTATTTAGGGCAAGTCACTGTAGTTGGCTAAGGGAGAACCGAAGTCGAGGTTGTTCGGAATCTTGATCGAGGGTTATCCGGTTGTGTGACGAGACGCTTGGCTGAAAACCGTGCAACCCAATTTATGTACGGTGTTGGGTGTTAGCTGGAACAAGGAGGATGCGCCGATCGGTCGCAGGCTCTGAGGACCAGCCTGTAAAAGAGTTTCAGTTCCGCAGTGGAAGGAACACAACTCTTCTTGTTCATATCCTGCGAGGCAGCCGAATGATATATATTCCTCAACATCGCGTCAATTATTTAGGGGTCCGATGCTGGTTCAGTTTGTCCTGGGAGCGCGGGCGTCTCGCCCGCATCACACGGAGATCGATCAGATTGCGGGCGAGACGCCCGCGCTCCCAGGGCAAACTGAACCAGTAAAGGGGGTTCCGACTGACTGTCGAGAAACAAGCTATTTAATTCGCGCCTGACCAGCGGGCGATCTCGTCCATTGTGGACTCGTACACTTGTTCCTGCGAGATGCCGATGCTTTTGGGGACTTTGAACGAGTGGTCTCCGCCATCGATGAGGTAGAGCGTCGCGGCCGGCTTGAGTCTCTTGATGATGGCCTTCAACTCATCAGGTGTGCCAAAAGCGTCGCGCGTGCCTTGCACGAAAAGCATTGGGGCATGGACATCCTTCAAGTGCTTATCGCGAAGCTGTTCAGGTTTACCGGGTGGGTGCAAGGGATAGCCAAGAAAGACCAGACCGGCGAAGTCAGGTGGAGTCCGGGTTTCAACTTTGTCTTTAGCAGTTTTCTTAGTTCGCGTTTCTTCGTGCTTAACTTCCGCTTTTTCGGACCATGCGGCCGCCACCTGAGATGCTATTCTGCCGCCCATCGATTTACCGCCGATGACGAGCCGGTTTCCGCTCAACTTCCTGTGGCGCACGACTGCGTCGATAACAGCTTGATAACAGGATTCAAGCCGGAGTTTTGGGTCAGGACCGCTGCGGCCCTGCTCGCTGTAGAGAAAGTTGAAGGTGACGCTATCGAGACCGCGATCGGCCAGACCACTGGCAAACAGCCGCATGAATCCGCTCAACTGATTTCCGCCCGCCCCGTGACCAAGCACTAGCGTGATACCTGCGCGTTTTGCCTTTGGTGCAGCATAAAGCAAAGCCGAGACGCTTTCCCGCTCAGTGACCTGGATTGTGAATGGCTCCATAAAAAGTCTAGAGTCTGGAGTCGCGAGTCCGGAGCCGGGAGTCTGGAGTCGCGAGTCTGGAGTCTGGAGTCGCGAGTCTGGCGTTACTTGGTGACTCCTGAAATTGATCGATACTTCAATGGACGCCGCACGGACTCCAGACTCCCGACTCCCGACTCGCGACTCTCGACTCCCGACTCCAGACTCCAGACTTAGACGCTGGTGATCTCGTGCTCTTTTGACTTCGTCAGCTCGTCGATCTTGCCGATGTAGGTGTTCGTCAGTCTTTGAATCTCTTCAAGACCGTCACGTTCATTGTCTTCGGAGATCTGCTTGTCCTTCAGCATTTTCTTGAGGCGTTCATTGGCGTCGCGGCGAATGTTGCGCGTGGCCGTGCGATGATCCTCGGCTATTTCGTGCACCTGTTTCGCGAGTTGTTTGCGCCGTTCCTCGGTGAGTGGCGGAATTGGGATGCGGACAAGCTTTCCGTCATTTGAAGGATTAAGCCCCAGATCGGCGGCCCGGACCGCTTTTTCCACCGCACCTAACTGCGATTGATCCCAGGGTTGAACTGTCAACATTTGCGGCTCGGGCGCGTGTACCGAGGCCATCTGGTTGAGCGGAGTCATCGTGCCGTAATAGTCGACCATCACATTATCCAGCAAACTGATGGCGGCACGACCAGTGCGAATCGTGGCCAGCTTGCGACGAAAGTCTTCGATCACCGTTTCCATGCGGGGCTTGGTTTCCTTGATCACATCTTTCTCGCTCATAAGTTCCGCTCCGAATGCCAGTAACGCAAGCTGTTAGCTTGCGTCGCAAGATTGGGTTAAGTCAATCCTCGCGCTATTTTTATCGCAAGATTGGGTTAACTCAACCAACGCAAGCTAACAGCTTGCGTTACACGTGACGCGACTAAAACCCAACGATCGTACCAACGCCTTTTTCTCCACTCACAACCCGTTGGATGTTCCCTGGTTTACGCATGTTAAAAACTATGATCGGCAATTTGTTATCCATGCATAACGAGATTGCGGAAGCGTCCATCACTCCCAACTGCCTCTCCAACACCTGACGATAGGTTATGGAATTGTATAGTTCCGCACTCGCATCTGTGACCGGATCCGCGGAATATACGCCTTCGACTTTAGTGGCTTTTAGAATGATGTCCGCTTTGATCTCGAGGGCGCGCAGGGCCGCGGCCGAATCAGTGGTGAAATAAGGATTGCCCGTGCCCGCAGCAAAGATGACCACGCGTCCCTTTTCGAGATGGCGGACCGCGCGCCTACGGATGAAAGGTTCAGCCAGTTGGGGGATGTCGATAGCAGACATGACACGTGTGTGCACATCCAGCTTTTCCAGGGCATCCTGCAGCACTACCGCGTTCATCACTGTCGCCAGCATGCCGATGTAATCTGCTGACGAGCGATCCATGTTTCCCGCGCTCTTCGACACGCCGCGAAATATGTTGCCGCCGCCAACAACAACGGCGACCTGCACGCCCAGATCCACCACTGCTTTGAGTTCACCAGCAACAGATCTCGCAACATCGACATCGATGCCGTAGTTCTGCTCACCCATCAACGCCTCGCCCGATATCTTCAGAAGCACTCGAGCATACGCCAGGCCGATGGTGGTAGTTTTTGCTTCAGTGACCATCTGAGTCTCAATTCCTGCCGGGTTTGCTTACTCGAGAAGCGAAGCCACTTCACCACCGAAATCATCACTGCGGCGTTCGATGCCTTCGCCCATTTTGTAGCGCGTGAACCGGCGAATTGTAATGCGCTCGCCCGTCTTTGCCACTTTTTCCGTGACCAGTTCGCCGACAGTTTTCTCCGGCTGTTTCACAAACGGCTGATCCATCAGCACGGTTTCTTCATAGTATTTGTTAAGGCGCCCTTCGACGATCTTGTCGATCACCTGGTCAGGCTTATTCGCGTTCTTCGGATCGTTTTTCGCTTGCGCACGCGCTATTTCCCGCTCTTTTTCGAGAGCGTTAGCCGGGACATCCTCACGCGTCACGTAACGCGGCTCCGCAGCCGCAATATGCATGGCAATGTCCTTCACCAGTTGTTGAAACTCTTCACCGCGGGCCACGAAATCGGTCTCGCAGTTAATCTCTAACAATACGCCGACTTTTCCGCCCATATGAATGTAAGAGCCGACAATACCCTCTGAGGCAATGCGCCCCTCACGCTTTTTGGCGGACGCCAAACCGCGTTTGCGAAGGACCTCGATCGCCCGCTCTTCGTTGCCTTCTGATTCGACCAGCGCATTTTTGCATTCCATCATTCCGGCGCCGGTTTTTTCGCGAAGTTGCTTAACTGCACCTGCTGTGATTTCCGCCATGACTACAACCTTCTCCAATAATCTCATAATGACAGGGACGGACCGGATGGCCGCGGTCCCAGATGATTGCGCTTTGGGCGCCACCTTTAATGAAAAACGCAGCCCGGCGGGAGTCCCGCTAAAAGGCTGCGCTCGCCGATGAGTAAAAATCTCGGTTAACTTGCTGCGACCACCGACTCAGCGCTCTCGTCCGGCGTCTGTTCGGCGTCGGGCGTTCCGCCGCCGTTGGCAGAGCTTGCCGATGCGGAAGGACTCCCTGACTCTGAGTCTGTGCGGGTCGCAGTCGCTTCGCCTTCAGTTGTCTCACCGGTTACTTCAACACCTTCGCCGGTATCCTGACTCGCTTCAGCAGCGGCCAGACCACCCTCGGTGGCGATTTGCTGCCCCTCGAGAATGGCGTCTGAGATCCGGGAAGTGAACAATCGCACCGCACGCAACGCATCGTCGTTGCCGGGGATCACATAGTCGATGTGTTCAGGAGAACAATTTGTATCGACTACCGCGACGATTGGTATGCCCAGCCGGTTGGCTTCAGCGACAGCGATCTCTTCTTTCTTGACGTCAATGACAAAGACAACGTCGGGCAGTCGCGACATGCTCTTGATGCCGGAAAGATTCTTGGTCAGACTTTCGCGCTCGCGATCCAGCTTGATACGTTCTTTCTTGGTGAGTTTTTCGTAGCGACCGTCAGTTTGCATTGCTTCGAGCTCTTTCAACCGTTTAATCGACTTCTGCACGGTTTGAAAGTTTGTGAGCAAGCCACCCAACCAGCGCTGGTTCACGTAGTATTGGCCACAGCGCTCGGCTTCCTCACGAATGGCCTCCTGCGCCTGCCGCTTTGTGCCGACAAACAGAACAGTCTTGCCGCGATCTTCAGCAATCAAGTTGGTGACGAAGGCTATCGCCTCGCGAAACATGCGCTGCGTTTTCTGCAGGTCAATAATGTAAATGCCGTTGCGTTCGCCAAAGATGTATTCCTTCATCTTCGGGTTCCACCGGCGGACCTGGTGGCCGAAGTGCACGCCGGCCTCCAGTAATTCCTTCATTGTGACTGAAACCAAACTAAATCTCCTTCTCGTGAATTGGTTTAATGTACTCGCCGCAGCTCCATGGACCTCTTTCGAGGCAACCAACTCGAGTTGCGACAATGGTCTGGATTATTGGCGATTGCCAATTTCCGATTGCCGAATCTTCGTGTTCCATACTGCTCGCTATAAGAAACCAATTGGCAATCGGCAATCGCCAATCGGCAATGTCGTTACCGTTTCGAGAACTGGAAGCGCTTGCGGGCGCCTTTTTGTCCGTACTTCTTTCGCTCTTTAATGCGAGGATCGCGGGTCACTAACCCGGCCTGCTTCAAAGTGGGTCGCAGATCGGCGTTGAATTCAATCAACGCGCGAGTGATGCCGTGACGAATCGCACCGGCCTGCCCTGCTGGTCCACCGCCGCCAACATTAACCAGGATATCAAACTTATTGACGGTTTCCGTTAAGTTCAACGGCTGGCGGATGATCATCCTCAATGTCTCGTTAGGAAAATAACGATCAAACGGCTTGTGATTAATCTGGACATCGCCGGCGCCGGGCCGCAGATACACGCGAGCAGTTGAGGTCTTTCGTCGTCCCGTTCCGTAGTACTGAATTTCGGCCACAGCTATTTTGTCCTCTTTCTAAGTCTGTCTGGTTATGATTGTTTTGATTGGGAAGTTAGTTGATAGGCCTGGGGTCGCTGAGCGATGTGGGGGTGGTCGGCGTCGGCGTAAATCTTCAGCTTCTTAGCCATCGCTCGACCGAGCTTGGTCTTGGGCAACATGCCTTTGACCGCCAGCTCGATCACCCTCTCGGGACGTTTGGCGAACATCTCCAGCGCGGACACCTCGCGGAGACCTCCGGGATATCGAGTGTGATGTCTGTAGACCTTTTGCTCAGGCTTATTGCCTTTCAGCACGGCCTTGCGGGCATTAATGACGATTACATGGTCTCCAACGTCCATGAATGGCGTCCACTTCGGACTGCGCTTGCCAGTCAGGATCGAAGCCACTTCTGAAGCGAGATGCCCGACCGTCTCACCGGCCGCATCCACCACGTACCATTTTCTGTTTCCAGCCAGATCCTTGCCGCTGGGAAAGTATGTTGACATAGTTAACTATCTCTGTTTTGGGCGTCTTAAACGCGAACGGCTAGAATACAAAAGCGCCCGGAAAATTGTCAAGCTACGGGGTTTAGCGGGTAGTGTCCTAATCTGGATTTTGGAATTGAAGTTATGGCACGGAATGCTATCTACTGACAACTATTCATGGCCATTCTTTTACATCGCGGGGATTTGGATCTTAGTCAGTGGGTGCTGCTGGCCCTTGTTTGGGTCGTGCTTCCCACTGGCATTCTCGTCTGGCTGGCTTTTTGGTATGGCAAGCGGAGAGGCGGTCGCAAGTGACGTGAAAGGACGTGTGCGATCCCGTCCACACCTAGGGCGTTACCGGAAACGGTGACGCCCGTTTCTTCAGAGTAAGGAATTCGCCCGTTGGCACGGGTGTTTGTCCAGATTAACCATATCAACCCCTCCCTCCAGTGTGATATAAGCCGTTCGTTTCCTCCGCGTTCTTATGTTTTTAGTTTCCTAAAACCCTCAACCCTCTTGCCGTTATGTCAGATTTGACATAACATTAAACCGACGCCGTGACTCCGATACAACAAGAGAGGCCAGTTCGGTGGCTACACGGCGAGGTAAAAAGTCCTCCGTTCTCCTTTGAGGCCCGGTTGGAGGCTGGAGGTTTATTGGGGTCTCTACAACAAGGGCAAGTACTTTCACTGCCACAATCTAGGCCGATGCCTAGAATTGGGAGTAGATGCCATGAATTAAAAATCAAGGATGGCAAAAAGGAGTGGCGAATTATCTATCGCGCTGATCCAGAGTCCATTTTGGTAGTAGAAGTCTTTCTAAAGAAAACCAACAAGACACCACAAGAGATTATTGATATTTGCAAGAAGCGATTAAGTGAATACGACAAAACCCAACGAGGACAAAGCCGTGGTTAACACCAAGCGCAGCGAGACCGGACATTGGGTTACAGGCTCCGCTTATGACTTTCTCGGGCTAACCGCAGAAGAGTCTGCTTATGTTGACTTGAAATTACGACTTAGCAAGGCTCTAAGAGACTATCGAACGCGACAATCCTTCTCACAAAGCGCATTAGCCAAAAAGTTAAGATCGAGCCAATCACGAGTAGCTAAGATGGAGCGGGGCGATCCCAGTGTGACAATTGACTTGCTCTTGCGTGGCTTAATTCTTCTAGGTGTCACGCGAAGCGAAATCGCAAGAGTTCTAGTTTTTGAAGAACCTAAGCCGTTTGTTGTGTCTGCAACTGCCGCAACTGCCGATTTTAATAAATCGGTCTATTGGAGCAGTTATAAATTCTCGGGTAGAAGCTTCACCCCAGAGTCAATAAAAACAAACTCAAGCGGCAAGGATTTACATATTAACAACTTGATTCAAAAAGACGAGGTGGCGTATGGGTGAGGCAATTCAATACATGTTTGAGCTTCGAGAAGTCACAGAGCTTCTACTTAAAAAGCAAGATATACATAAGGGATTATGGATGATAAGTATCGAGTTCGGGCAAGGTGCCGCCACCATTCCTACTGGGCCAGACGGTAAAACACTCCAGCCTGCTGCCATAAACATTGTCCAGCATATCGGCATAAAAAAACATGAGGGCGCACCAACAAATCTAACCGTAGATGCAGAAGAGGTAAACCCATTACCAAAACGAGTAACGAAAGGAACACCCAAAGTCAAGGCAAAGAAATAGCGGTTTAGCAGGTCATGTGACAACCTTAGAACATTACCGGTTTAGCGGTCGTGTCGCCATTCTCGGTTGTCGCTGCCCTCTCTGTGTCCTCCGTGTCTCCGTGGTGAGCGGTTCCTCGTCTTATTCCACCACGGAGGACAGGGAGTACTGGCAAAAAACAAAACATGACGCTACCGGTTTAGCTTTGACGTGAGTTAGCCCTGGGGGCTGGAGAAACGAATTTTTTTCAATTTTTCCATTCCAATCTAAGTGCTTCGTGCATTTACCAAATGAAAAATGTCAAACGACAAATGACAAATGTCCAATGGCGTTTCACAAGAAAAAGGCCCTCCGACTAAAGCCGGAAGGCCTTGGCTTACACCATTAAGATCCAGTTATGGCTGCTTCGTATCCGGCTTCGAGCCATCAGGCCGCTTCAATTTCGGCGGTCCCTGCTCGGCTGGCTTCTGTTCACTTCCGTCCGGATTTGTAGTTGTCGAATCATCCGGGGCGGGCTGGCGCCGCTTCAATGTCGGCCGGCCCGGTGTGCCGTCGTCAGCCGATGGGAGTGCGCCGGCCGCGGAGGCACGCGCATTTGAAAGGCGCAGCAACCGCGATTTTACTCGCTGGAATTCAGACGAACTGATGACGTACTCCTCGTGTTCCGGAAACCTTGCAGCGAGCGCAAGTGCCGAAGCGCGTCGATCCGGCGGCGCCGGATGCGAGGCAAATGCTCGGGCTATCAGCCCGGGCTTCTTCTTGTTCTTGGCTTCCAGTTTTTCAAACATCGTGGCCATCGCCGTTGGATCGTAGCCGGCCGCATACATGTACTGCACGCCAAGCTTGTCGGCTTCCTCTTCGGCGCTGCGGCTGAACTTCATGAAAGCTCCCAATAGGCCCAGACCCGCTGTATTCTGGTAGATGACTCCGGGCCATCCGCCCAGAAAAATCGAACCACCCAACGCCAGGTATTCGAGCAACGTCGCTTTGGTGTTGTTTTCCACGGCATGTCTGGCGGCAACGTGGGCTATCTCATGTGCCATCACCCCGGCCAATTCCGCTTCGTTATCGGCCGCCAGCAGCAGGCCCTTGTTTACATAAAAGAATCCACCCGGTAAAGCAAAAGCGTTCACTTCATCCGAGTCGATGACCTTGATTGTGAACGGGACTTTAGCGTCTGAGTGCAAGACGATGTTCTGGCCAACGCGGTTGACGTATTCGGTGACTACCGGGTCGTCGATGAACTTGGCCTGGCGGTCCACTTCAGCTGCCAACTCTCTTCCGAGCCGTACTTCTTTCTCCGTCGACCCGCTCATCTTGGCGATGATGCCGCCGTTGATGTTGCGCTTTCCGATCATCGCCGGATCTTCGTTGGTGGCCAATGGCTTGCCCGATTTGCTGGTGGTGGTGCTAGTGGTTGCTGTGGCAGTGGTTACGGGCTGCGATGGGCTGGCCTTCGCTGCCGTTTTATCCTGAGACTGATTATTGGTTTGGGTGGTCTGAGCCAGCGCTGTCAGCGAACCGGCCAGCAGCGAACAGGACAGCACCAGAGTGGTTGCGGCACGGGAGAAGCGGTTCATCTCAAAAACCTCCAGATACTCCTTAAAACGTGGCCTAAGGGACAGAACCCGTGGAACCTCTCCTCAGGCGTCATATTTTTGACTAGTGCGTCGGCGAAACCATTCAATCGGAGCGAGCAGGGGGCTGAAGAACTGTCGGTCAGTATTTCCGCTGGATTTGCAAACGCGCAGTCTATGATGCCGGGGCCTTATCGCTTGGTTGCGCGGCGGAAAAATTGGTTCGGCCTGCGAAACGGCCAAGAGTGTGTATCCTTCAACCGGTGTCTTGGCCATTGCGGGGAGAGCGCCATTATAATGCACCGCGAAAGAAAAAACCTAGGAATTCAAAGGGCTGTACGTAAGAACATCTTAGTTTCAGTTCGTGTTTTTGGTTTGTGTGATTTTGTGGATCGATTTGTCTACTCAACAAAATGCCCAGCAAAACAAGGAATTCGCCTTCGTCAAACAGGAACCGACCCTCCGTCTCAATCATCGGCGCCGGTCGTCTTGGAAGCGCATTAGCAGTCGCCCTTGAAAACGCGGATTACCAGATCGACGCAGTAATCGCCAGGCGTCTGGCCAAAGCCCGGCAAACCTCAAAGTTGTTAGACGGCGAGACACTTCCCCTGGACGAAAATCAACTGAGCCGTTTACCAGCCAGCGACATCAACATCATCTCGACTCCGGACGACCAAATCCCTGTGGTGGCAAAGCGACTGGCGGATCTGGGTTTCACTAAAGGCAAGCGCCAGGTTTTTCTGCATACAAGCGGCGCCCTATCATCGGCTGTCTTAAGTCCGCTTTCTGCGACAGGTGCGTCTGTGGGCTCGCTCCATCCACTGATTGCAGTTACTGAGCCGAAAACCGGCGCCCGAGCTCTGCGTCAAGCGTTTTGGTGTATCGAGGGCGACCGAGCGGCAGTCAAAGCCGCTCGCCGCATTGTAAAGAATCTCGACGGCCACAGTTTTTCAATCGAGCCCGACAAGAAGCCTCTCTACCATGCTGCGGCCGTCATGGTCTCGGGCCACATGGTTGCGCTTTTCGACATCGCGATCGGGATGTTGGTTAAGAGTGGCCTCTCACGCAAGATAGCCCGGGAGATTCTTTTGCCTTTAATCCAAAGCAATGCGCGAAATCTGGCTGGCGTCGATACGGCTCGCGCGCTGACGGGCAGTTTCGCCCGCGGCGACCTCGCCACCGTTGAGAGACACTTGCGCGCGATGGCGGACAACGGCTTGAAAGAGGAGACGGCTCTCTACAGCATTCTGGGATCTCGTTCTGTGGAACTGGCGAAACGTGTTGGAACGGATCGGAAAGCATTGAAGCGGATAAAGAAGCTATTGCAAGAATCGCAAACTCATACAAAGTAAAGTCAAGACGGAATGTACTGAGGGGTTTGCACAAAAAGTTCAAATCCCACCCACGGAAGAGACTCTTATGAAAATAGAATTCCGAATCAGCTCAAATTGACCATGACGTTCTATTTTCATTCGCGGTGGCGAATCAAGATTCATGACTTACTGTGTCAAAACTCTGAAGAATCTGCCGTCGCGACTGGACAACTCAAGTCGAGGAATTTGCAGGTCGGGAAGGGGGCAGTCGTTAGTTTGAAGGTTCGGTAAGTTCAAGGCGCCCCCGCTCCAGTTTCAGACGCTTCATCATCGAATCAATCACTCAATGCAGTAAACCCAGAGGCGTGAGTGATTGGGATAAGCACCGGCATTCAAGCTTGAGGGGCGCCTTGAACTTACCGATTGTTTGGCGTTAGAGTTCTGACAAACAACATTTCACGCTCTTTGTGCGACTGGAACAGCCGGACCAAACCATATATGCAAACTACACCGAGTGCCAGCTATAGTTTGACTCTTCGCGTCAAACTGTCGAGCCGGGCCGGCACTCTCGGTGAACTTACTACCGCCATCGGTCGCGCGGGTGGTGACATTGGCGCAATCGACATTGTCAGCGTCAGCACTGATGCAATAGTTCGCGACATCACCGTAAGTGCTACTTCAAGCAAACATGGCGAGCAGATCGTTCAAGCCGCAAAGGATGTTGATGGCATAGAAGTCGTCAACGTCTCTGACCGCACTTTCCTGATGCACCTCGGTGGCAAGATCGAGGTAGTTCCCAAAACCCCGCTGAAAACTCGCGCGGACCTGGCGATGGCTTACACGCCCGGAGTTGCTCGAGTTTGTGAAGCAATCCATCAGGACCCCGAGAAAGTCTTCACCCTGACAATCAAGAAAAACACGGTCGCCGTTGTAACCGACGGCACTGCCGTGCTGGGTCTGGGCGACATCGGACCAGCGGCGGCGATGCCTGTGATGGAAGGGAAAGCAATGCTCTTCAAGGAATTCGGCGGCGTCGACGCATTCCCGATTTGCCTGAACACAAAAGACCCGGATGAGATTGTGCGTACGGTAAAGGCCATCTCAACCGCTTTCGGCGGCATTAATCTGGAAGACATTTCCGCCCCACGTTGTTTTGAGATTGAAGACCGGTTGAAAGAGGAATTGAACATCCCTGTTTTCCACGACGATCAGCATGGCACCGCAGTGGTGGTACTGGCAGCGCTAATCAACGCGCTGAAAATCGTCGGAAAAAAGATGAGCGATATCAAGGTAGTCGTGAATGGGGTCGGGGCCGCTGGGGTAGCTTGCTCAAAAATCATTATGGCAGCAGGGGTGAAAAATGTGATTGGCTGCGATCAGTCTGGGGCGCTATACCCTGGCCGGCGTGAAAACATGAACTGGGTGAAAGACTGGTATGCGCGAAACTCGAACCCCAACGAAGAGAAGGGAACCATTCATGATGTAATCAAAGGCGCTGACGTATTTCTGGGTCTTTCGGTGCCGGGAGTGATAAATGCCGATGATCTTAAGTTGATGGCCAAAGACCCAATAGTCTTTGCCATGGCTAATCCGACGCCTGAGATAATGCCCGAAGAAGCGGTTCCCCACGTCGCAGTGATGGCTACCGGCCGTTCTGACTACCCGAATCAGATCAACAACGTGCTTTGCTTCCCGGGTATATTTCGCGGCGCGCTCAACTGTCGCGCCTCACAGATCAATGAAGAAATGAAGCTTGCGGCGGCGAATGCCATTGCCGGAATCATCAGCGATGTGGAGCTGCATCCTGAGTACATTGTGCCTTCAGTCTTCGACAAGCGCGTCGGCGAAGCGGTAGCGCGTGAAGTTGAAATGGCTGCCAAGCACAGCGGGGTAGCACGTCGCGAACGCGAATCAATTTAGCCACGCATGTTGCTCGGTGCCGAGTGGTCGCCGGCAAAAAACTGATCCACGAAGTCACACGAAAACAGCCAACGTCTAACCATCACGTCCGTAATTCATACTGGCTAACGCTACTTTACTCGCGCGCGCAAGCTTTCAGCGATCAGCGGAACGATGCGTCGAGGCATATCGATGGCCGCCTTGATGTGCCGGGCGTTAGTGAAATGACCGGCAACGTAAATTCCACGCACATTGGTCTCAAAAGTTTCCGGATCATAGACAGGAACTTCAGTCATCGCCGACGTGCCTGGCTGTGTTTTGACGCCGAGCTCTCTAAGCACAGACAAGTCAGCGTCACTGCCAACCAGGACGAAAACCACGTCATTGCTGATCGTAAGTTGCTCGCCGGTTTCCTTCGTTAGTTTGACTTGGGGCTCGCTGATTTCATCGAGCTGTTTGTAGAGGACCACTTGCAAACGGCCCTCAGCGACTTCACGGTCCAGCGGTTTGCGCACCCAATGTTTCATGGCGCCCGCCTTGGGATCTGTATTCTCCCAGTCCTCACGAAAGATGGCCATGGTTGTGCGCGCGCCTTCTTCAGAAAGAAACAGCGCTGCTTCGGCGGCGCTATTGCCGCCGCCCACGACCAGGGCATCTTTCCGAACATAAGGGTAGGGCTCGACAAAACGATGATGGACCTTCGCCAGATTCTCTCCCGGAACATTCAGCCGGCGCGGATGGGCCATTGCACCAATTGCAAACAAGACAGCACTGGCCGTGTATTCCGCGCGCGAGGTGCGAATCGCAAAACCGTCAGGTTGTAACTGTTCTACCTTGGTTACCTCTTCGTCGGTATTGATGCGCAGATCGCTTCTGAGCACGAAATGAATGTAATGCGACAAGAGCTCTTCGCGGGTGGGCTTTTCGCGGCAGGGTTTGAGCGAACCTTCATACATTTCCAGTTCGTTCGGGGTCGAAAAGAGGGTTCGTCCAACCGGGTACTGCCGGATTGTGTCCGCAATCGTGCCTTTTTCGATGACTAGATAGTTGAGACCTTCGCGCGCGGCAGCCTCGGCGGCCGAGAGTCCGGCTGGGCCGGCGCCGATGATGAGCAAGTCAAAGTGTTCAGCCACGAGTGTTATCTAGCAAAATCGAAGTAACAAAGTCCAATCAACTGGCGAGATTCTGTCCTCTTATAAGAGGTGCGGGCTTCTTCACAGGCCAGGGCGAAACGTTTTGGCGCCCACAGTCATTCAGGATAGGACATAGAAAAACAGAAGACAGACTCAAATGAATCTCACCCCACGCTACTGGTCAGAAACACCCCACAAAGCGGGCTCGGGAACCCCCTTCCCAGCCCGCTAACCTCCGCAGGTGGAAGTCACAGCGTTGGGGATGAGGATGACATTTGAGGCTGGTTGAGAGAAGAGGAGAGTGCTCCGTGTCTAAGGCGGCAGCAATTGAACGGCGAGTATTACCGGCGCTTCATTGCAGACAGAGGAAGCGTGTTTCAGCGGCCTCGGCGGGTAGTCATGTGGCCTAGCACCCGATGATTCATGTGCTAACGACATTGGAAGGACGATCTTGACAGGTTTTTTACATAGTAGTATAAGGCGCTTGTCCTCGTACTCTTAAAACCGCGAACGAGCAGCTTCGCTCCTTATTATACCAATACAGTCTTCGTGATCTGTCTTTGCTTTGGACAGTCGCCCTTACACTGGGAAGTCCTTTTTTGCATCTGCTGAACAAGTTCATCGTCATTCGTTCTGCCCTCAACACACGAGAAGAGTTCGGAGGTGCGCCGACCATAGAAAGGAGCAAACTAAAATGCAACAGGTAAGCGCGGTCAGCAATGTCTACAAGTGCGCTGATCCAGAAACGGTGACACTGACTTTTGTGGCTCATAATACCGACATGAGGATTACTTATCGATTTGATGACGAGGATCAGCCACGTATCGTGCAAGGTAATAGCTTCAGCTTTAAACGGACCTTGCCATTAAGGATTCTTAGAGTCTTTTTTCACTTTATTAATGAGTCTGGCACTGGAGGGTCATATGACGTCCAACTGAGCGGTAGCAACGGGGGAACATTTCCCGATCCGCCTCCGGTGCTGCAGGCAGGTGACTTCGTGCCCTTCAGGAGATACGCATTCATAGCCTAGGGCTGTGCCTCGGAGAAGGAGCTTGTATGAGACGCGGATTAATGATTGCTTTCGTTGCGCTGTCAATTTCTTTCTTTGCGGCGACTTGTGTATCAGCTCAAGAATCAGCCGAAGATCAGAAGATTGAAGCCGCCAGAAGGAAACAGGCTGAACTCAAGAGACAAATCCTTGAGGAACTTGAAAAACAAAATAGATCTCTCGAAGAACAATTGAACGAGCTAAGGAAAGAAAAAGTGGGAAAGTCTCCGGTGTTGTCTGCTGAATCTCAAGTGAATTCAGAAGCCCCTTCAAGCCCAAAGAGGATCGAGGCCGCCGGCAATGCTGAGGGCGGTCTGCCGAGCCCTGGCGTTGGGAACGCGGCAAAGCTGTTAACACCTTTAACAGCCGTTACTTCAACCACTCCGGTAGGCAGTCAGACTGACAAGAAATGCTTCGACCCAAGCAATCTCAGTCGAGCAGATCAGGCCGTTTGCTTTCTGGCGCGAAACATAATTCAAAGGAGAATAGCCGGAGATACCTCAAGCGTAATAGCTCCCAACAAGGGAGATGAGACCTTTCTTTTGCCCGCTTTGGTAGGCAGGATAGCCCAGGCAGGACAGAGCGCCACGATTGATGCTGCCGTCAAATCCTTTGTTCTCGATGTTGAAGCATCAAACACAGATAAGCAACTTGGTTCTGACCCGAAGAGCTCCGGAACAACCTCTCTCGGAGTGAAAGGTGGCATTCCGTCAGTGTTGAGTTGGGCCGTAGAGAATGGCGCAGCGGTATCGTCGAGAGACGGGACGACAGTTACGTTTCGGTTCAATCCCGTGGGAATATCCGAAGCTCTTTCCGGCCAGGGGTTCATAAGCGGATTCAGAACCCATGAAGATGACTCACTCGCCAAGTTCTTCAAGAAGACATCAGTAGGCTTTTCCTTTGATACAACGCGAGGAACGAACCCACCAACGCTCATTGGCAGTAAACAGCAGTTGTCCGCAGTCTCCTTCCGATATCAGTTCGTTAACCAACGAGACCCGCGCGATAAACGGTACAAACAAATGTGGGACGAATTCTTTGCGAAGCAGGGACTCGATTTCACAAAACAACAGACGGACCAATTAATCAAACTGGAGCTCGCAACCGCTGAGGGGGGCTTTAAGAATGCAACCCTGCAACGCTGGCTGGATGAGACTAACGGTGCTCTCGCCCGAACGACGATAGTTGCGACCGAATTGAATAAGCTGGATGCAGAAGAGGAAGTGCGAAAGGTCATCGAGCAACGGTTATCCGAATTGCCAGTAAGCGAGTTAGAGACAGACCCTGCTCTAGTCCAGGCTTTATCCGATTTCCTTGTGGCCTATTTGCCGTATCTAAAAGAGAAGAAGCGAATCATGGATGAAGTCTCCAAGGGAACTTTAGTCACCTTCGAATACACAAACTACCGGGAGCCAAACGCTCCTGATCTTTCAAATCTTCGATTTATTGCTGAGAAGGGAACAATCGGCGGAATCGACATCACGGCTAATGCCTCACTCACCTTCTATAACAAGGAACCGGCTGGTCCCAACATACAGAAAATTCGCGACTTTGATTTTTCGGCACAATTGGACAAAAAGACACGCGACCTAATGGGCCTTGGACCGGGCACACTCTCCTTTACCGGTAAGTACCAGCGTTTGATGAGCAACGCTGTCGCCTTCGACGGAACCGTTCTACCTAATACCAAAGGCGATATCGCTGCCGGTCAGATCAAATTCATCATACCGATCAAAGATTCGGGTGTAAAAATCCCTTTTTCAATTACGTTTGCGAATCGTACTGAGCTCGTTCGGGAAAGAGAGGTGCGAGGGAACTTTGGCTTCACCCTCGATCTCGATACGTTATTCGCAAAATTCAAACCGTTTTCAGCGGGACCACGTTAAATCTCGCTGCTTCTAGAGAACTGGTAAGCGAAGTCGCGCTCACGTGACAATTTACCTTTGGAGGAAATACTATGAACATCGACATACTTCTTCCTCAAAGTGGCATTGGGTTTGTCACAAACAACCGGGGCCCCAATGGTGAGTTTCAGTTTGGACAGCAGTCTACGATCGATGCAGCGATCAGAGTGGCCGGCGCCTGGGACGAACTCCATTCACAACACCCCTTCTCCATTGGGCAGATTTCAAAAAAAGGCGGCGGACCTTTTCCCCCTCATAAATCTCACCGGCTGGGCCTCGATGTTGACGTAAGGCCAATGCGCACCGATGGAAAAAATGAGCGAGTGACAATCGCAGATCCCGAATATGATCGAGCCCTGACCACGGCCCTGATCAATCTATGGTGGCTGGAGGCGCCGGTCCAAAACCTCTTCTTTAATGATCCAACCGTGATTGCCGCGGGACTCAGCCGGTTTGTCAACGGGCACCATAACCACTTTCACGCACGACTGAGAACGAAAGACGCGACCATCAGGATCGGTGATCGAGGCTCGGATGTGGCGGAAGTTCAGACTAAGCTCGGCCTCGAGGCCGACGGCCGGTTCGGCCCGGTTACGCAGCATGCGGTCGAACAATTCCAAGCCTCTCATGGCCTTACACCAGACGGCGTTGTCGGGCCAGCAACCTGGGCGGCTCTGAAAGCGGCCTAGCTGTTGCACGTCTTAACCGGCGAGCAGATTGACTCGCCCACCCTTGACGCAATTGACAAAGGAGAATTTTATGTCACCGAAGAAATCCAGTAAGACCAGCTCTTCAGCTAAAGATTCAAACGGCGTTGCATTCAGTTTTAGCGGCCTCTCGAGCAAGCAGATCGGATCGTTGCGCGCTGCTAAACAGAGCGCCTCAAAACAATTTCTGCGGCCCATTCAGACAGCCTCGTTCTCAGCTCTGTCGGCTTCGACCAGTCCCGACCCTGGTATGAACCTGGTGGGGGTTGGACTTGGAGAACAAATTTCCGGCGGCAAGAACACGGGTGTGCTGGCGGTGAAGTTTCTGGTGCGCATTAAGTATCCCGACAACCAGATTCCCCCCGGCGAACGTTTGCCGCGCGAAGTTAATGGTTATCCGGTCGACGTGGAACAGGTCGGCACCTTTCGCCGCTTTATTCCCGCAGCCGCAGCCGCAGCGGCGCCCCAAATGCCCAATCCGCGTAAGAAAATCCGGCCGGCGCAGCCGGGGTGTTCCATCGGCTTCAAAGATCCAGGCAATCAATTCATCATGGCCGGAACCTTTGGCGCACTCGTCAGCAAGGGACAAAGACGATTTATTCTGAGCAACAATCACGTACTCGCCGACGAGAACAAGCTGCCTATCGGCTCAGACATCTTTCAGCCCGGTTTTCTCGATGCCGGCAATCCGCCGAACAATAGTGCGATTGCCAAGTTGACGAAGTTCGTGCCCATCGTGCCCGGCGTAACGAACAAAGTCGACTGCGCCATCGCCGAGTTGAATGACAAAAACCTGGCGACTAACTCTGTGTTGTTCATTGGCCCGCCAAAGGGGAAGGTACCCGTCCAGATTGACATGGTTGTACATAAGTTCGGACGCACGACCGGCTTCACAGTTGGGCGAGTTACCAGCGTCGAAACCGACGTCAGCGTTCAGTACGAAGTGGGTAACATCACGTTCGAGAATCAGATCATTATCGTCGGCTTGAGTGCCCAGCCTTTCAGCGCTGCCGGCGACTCAGGTTCGATGATTCTGGAACGGAGTACGAACAAGGCAATTGGCTTGCTTTTTGCCGGCTCTCCAACTCATACTATCGCTAATCACATCAAGGATGTTTTGGCGGCCTTAAATGTCAGCCTGACGTTGTAGCTTGGCGGAGGCACTATCGCTAAAGAACAGCAAGTTCGCGAGGTAAAGAGACGACACTCGCCACGTCTGCTTAGTCAACCGGGCGTGGCCGGTGTCGGTATCGAAAAAGATGAGGCGGGCGAGTACGTCCTGGCTGTTCATCTCGACGACAGCGATCCCAAAGCGGTTAAAGATTTGCCCACTGAGATCGAAGGCGTCCCCGTGAAGTACATCCGTAGCGGTCCTTTCCGCAAGCTCGACAAAGGCGTAGCCAATTCTTCTTAGACAATAATGAGCTGCCAGATATAATTCCCTGGCTTGAAACAGCAGGACCAATCAACAGATTCAGGCCGCGCAATCCTACCTTCCGTGAACAGGCTCGGCGGAATCCTATTGCCCTTCACCACGCCCTTCGATCTGAATGGTAAAGTTCAGACACAAGCCCTCAAAGCAAATATCAGAAGGTGGAATAAAACTGGCATCATTGGCTATGTTGCTCTTGGTTCCACGGGCGAACGTGTTCATCTTGATGAGCTCGAATGTCTCGAAGTAATCGAGGCGGCTCGTGAAGAGGTGCCGAGCGGGCGGGATGGCTTTGCCTTCATCGTCGGAGCCGGGCAACAGAGCACCTTAGGCACAATCAGAGATATCAAAAAGGCGGCGACAGCCGGCGCGGATTGTGTACTAGTAATTACCCCGCACTTCTATCGCCCGGCAATGACGCAAGAGACGCTTGTTACTCATTACACTGCCGTGGCTGACTCGTCGCCCGTGCCGGTGATCCTGTATAGCATGCCGGCATTAACGGGCATCAAGATTGCTCCAGAAACCGTGGCCCAACTGAGCGCGCATGAAAACATCATTGGCGTAAAAGACAGTTCAAGTGATCTTCGAGAGTTCGAAGCGACGGTGAAAATGTGCCGCCCGGATTTTGCCGTGATGACCGGAAATGGCACGGTATTGCGGGAGGCGTTGCTTGCCGGTGCGAGGGGAGCGATTCTGGCCGCCGGCTGCGTAGTTCCCGAAATCTGTCTGGAAATTCTTTGGACAATTCAGAAGGGTGAGGACGGCAGGGCTAAGAGTCTTCAGGAAAAGCTCACTCCACTTGCCGCGGCCGTCACGACGAAATACGGAATCGGCGGATTGAAAGCCGCGATGGACTTGAATGGTTACATTGGCGGCGCCGTGCGCGCGCCTCTGCTTGCGCCGGAACAGCGCGCGCGCGAAGA
>Ga0137403_10000231_pt2 | contig 68408 bp, 60 predicted proteins | sample CZOMad2_1_16fung_FD_122057 | JGI IMG/M metagenome (GOLD analysis project Ga0137403, IMG submission 122057) | Vadose zone soil fungal communities from Angelo Coast Range Reserve, California, USA - CZOMad2_1_16fungal (Hybrid Assembly) | ecosystem: Environmental > Terrestrial > Soil > Vadose zone...
CATCGCCTGGGATTGCGCGTCTTGATTCCCATTCGCAGCATTGCGTGATGCTTTCTGCGCGCTTCCACTGCGCGAGACGGACATGCGCGGAGCAGAGACAACAGCAAAGATGAGTAGCGCAAATACGAGTGCACCTGCGGCAACAATCACGAACCGGTTCTGTCGGATCTTTTGTCTGGCCCGCAATTTGGTTCTTGTTGCCAATTCGGTTTTTGCTTCCAGATCCGACTGCATGGTTGGCGCGCTCACCTGCGTTGAAGTTTGGTCTTCCATGATGAGGGTCGAGTGATCGTTTCTGTTTCCATTGTTCTGCGTCATTTCGCACCCCCTTTGGCGGCAGGAACAAAAGAGACCGCCGCCAGCACGGGGCGGTCTACCTGTTCGACTTGTGCAATTTGCAGCATCAGATGTTCCGACGATGCTTTAAATGCGGGTCTCTCGAACATGGCGATGCCATCTGCCCTCTCGCCAGGCGCCAACCGGCGGGATGTGAGTCGGTAGCTCTTGATGGCCACCGGCTCTGCCTTAATCGCCTTGTGGTGACGGTTCTTCGTCGTATCGGTTAGCTCAATCTGTGGTGGAAGTAACTCGATCGTATTCGCAGAGACATTGAGCACTGAGAACGCCACTGCGACCTCATCGCCGTTCTTGGTAGAGCGTCCAACACTTACGCGCAACTGCCCGCCTTCCCAATGTGGAGGCTCGGTTTGCTGATCTCGGAGCATGCTTTCCTCTGGACCAATGGCGTCTCGCTGCGGCGGGCTGGCTCCCGGCAATTCCGCCGAGTCGAGGCTTTTTGTCTCCTCGATCACAAAACTGGGACGGCTCGCCCCAATAAAAAAACTCCGCGGCGGTTCGTATTTCAGAACGTAATCGACAGGCGCCGACCTGTCCGCAGTTCCTCGGCTTACCAGCGCCAATGAGACTTCACGGCCTGTCCGAGTTGTGATTAATGCATTGGTGCGAGACGCGCTGGGGGTACTTGGCTTAAAGAAAACTAATTGCGGCTCGGCCTCCGAATGTTCCGCCTTAAATGAGCCGGGATCGCCCAAGACCACTGAACTGACCGGTTCCGGCAGACGAACTGACGTGACAAATCCGGGTCGCAATTGAAGGGTGGTAACGCTTTGTGGATCCAGATTGAGGTTGAGAATCCTGCCTGGAGCGAGATCGGCTTGTGCAGACGCCAGGGCGAAGCATGCCAGGGGCGTTATGAGATGGAACAAATTTCGGCAGATTTTCATCGTATATCTCTTTTCTGAATGGTTTCGGAAATTTCTGTTTCCTCTTGCGCGAACCGCAGGTAAGTGGCTCGCATCCGAGACACATAGGCGACAACATCCGGATTGCGGTACGCGAGACCACGCCTGCTGACAATGTTTTCCCCCGCATAGTAAGCGGCCGACGCCAGCCGCAAGTCACCGTGGAATTTCTGAATGAGCCATGCAAGATAGCGCACGCCGCCTGACACGTTCTGGTCGATATTGCAGCGGTCACTCACACGCAAATTCCGAGCAGTCATGGGCATGAGCTGCATCAGACCGACAGCGCCTTTGGGAGAAATCGCGCACGGCCGCCAATTCGATTCGCGCTCGACAACGGCCCGCACCAGCGGCACCGGCACGCGATAGTGTTGAGCGTAGGCGGCAACGTAGTATTCAGCTTCCCGACGTTTTGGCCCGGTTGACGTCTGCGCCCAGCTTGTTGCGGCACATAGGACGAGCAATATGCAACCCAGGCAGTTCATGCGGCACTCCGTAACGCTTCGCGAGTGTATTGCTGTGCGTCATAGATCAGGCTGGCGAAGCCGTCGCGCAGAAGCAGCTTTTTTCTATCGGCCTCGGTCTTTGCCATCAAGGGCAACAGAACGTCGCGTAGTTCTGGCGTAACCTGCTCATGCCCAAGGATCTTGAGCGCATCAGCCAAGTCCAGAATCTCCGACACGGATGGCGCTTTCTCCAGGCTCCACCCCCGGAGAGCTTTGGCCAGTCCGGCCAATCCGGCGTGAAACTCTGGACTGGAATCCGGAGTCCTCAGCGCCACAATCTCCGCCTCACGCTCGGCAGTGGGGTGTTCAACACGCAGGTAAAAACTGCGCCGGCGGAGCGGATCCCCAATACGCCGTTCCTCGTTCGAGGTGAGCACAACGAATGGAATGCTGCGAGCCTCCACTGTGCCTAACTTCGGAATGCTGAGCCTCCACTCGCTCAGAAGTTCCAACAGCATGGCTTCGAACGCCTGGTCAACCTTGTCTAGCTCGTCAACCAACAAAACACACGGTTTTTCGCATAGCAGAGCCCGCATCAGTGGGCCGGCATTGAAGAAATCCTGGCTGTGCAGCTCACTTCTCACCGAAGCCCAATCAACATCGCCGGACTTGGCCCTCAACTCGACACAAAGCCTTTGCAGCGATTCGTCGAACTTGCCAATGGCCTTTTCTTCGTTGATCCCCTCATAGCACTGCAGGCGTTCAACCCTTGTGTTCGCAGCCACTGCAACTGCATACGCTAATTGAGTCTTACCGCTTCCGGCAGGTCCTTCGAGCAACAGTGTCTTGTGCAGTCTGGTTGAGAGAAACACGGTTGTCGTGGTTACGGAGTCTGCGATGTAGCCGCTTGCGCGAAGTCGCTCCTCAAGCTGTTGCAGCGATGAAAACACGCTCAACTTCCTTCCGCCAGGACCAATTCCTATTTGTGTCCTGAGCGTGAAGAAGCTAAGCCCAAATTAAGTCTCGGTCAAATCGGGCCGTCATTGGCCGTCAATTGACCGAGATCGTGGAGTGGATTACAAAAACGAGAACAAATTTGGCAGGAGTCCAGCCGATGAAAACAAATCCAAAGAGTTCCCAACCGGGAGCGCGATACAGTGACGCCAATGCCTTGATCATCGTCCAGTTACAGCAAACGCGAAATGCCTTGAAAGCGAGCGAGCTGGCCACACTGCTGGGAGTCACGCCACAGCATGTTTACAAGATGGCGGCCCAGCAGGATATACCGTCGTTTAGAGTCGGGAAATCGGTACGCTTTGATCCGAGGCAAGTGGCCGAGTGGCTGCGTCGAAAGATGCCACAAGCGATTCACCAGGTCGCAGAAATCAGCATCGCCGTCTAAGTCCTGATTTATATAGGCGGTCGCGCACTCAAGGCTTCCGGGAGGCTGAATGGAGATCCCATGGCCGGCTTGGGCACGGAAGTCGGCTGCTCGCTGATCGATCGAGAAACGTAGGCCGCCAATGCGCCGGCATTGACTTTGGTCAGGGCATCCTTTGATTGCACCCCTTTCAGGTAGACCATGGTCGATTTAATGTCCCGGTGGCCCATCCAGGTCTGCAATGTGCGGATGTCGATTCCATGACGCAGATGTTCGGTCGCAAACGTGTGCCGGAATTTGTGCAAGAAGAAGTGCTGGCAGTAAGGGCCTTCCGCACACTTGTTCCCGTGCCTGGTGATGCATTGGCCGCAATTCAGCTCCGCCCTCTCCACCACCCGCTTTACGATCATGTCGTTTTCGCTATCCGGGTTGCCCTTCGAATTGGGAAAGACCAAGTCGGCCGGCCGCGCATTGCGCCGCTCCTTCAACTCTTTCAGCTGCGCAATCAAGTCGGAGGGGAGCGGAACGGCCCGCTCTTCCCAGTTCTTAGGCTTAAAGCTCCAGGCGGGCTTCGCGGTTACACGAACGACGCAGTTGCGGAAGTCGACGTCGCGCCAGGTGAGGAAGCGCACTTCACGGTCGCGAAAGCCGGAGGCAAGCATGAATTTGAGAAAGATCGCTTCGTCCTCAAAAGCATGGCCAAGCATCGCCTGAATCTCTTCCGGCTCGTAGATCGGACGAATCGTCTCCACATAGTCGGGCCAATCGCTCGCATCGATCAGCTTCGATTTGCCATTGCGCTTGAAGAACTGGAGGACCACGACCAGCTTGTCGTAGACGGTGCGGTTGCCTAAACCGTGCTTGTAGCAGTCGGTCATGAACTTCAAAATATCGTCGCGCCCGACTTGATCGGCGTAGGTTTTCGAATAGGACTCGCGCAAGAGGGTATCGAGCGTGTAGCGATAGGTGAGATAGGTCCGAGGACTGCGATGATGGTGAACGAAATCGAGATAGGAATCGATGGCAGCCCCGATGGTGGGCCGCTGCTCGGTCCCGGATGAGTTCGCGTTCTCGACAGGCTGGAAAATGCCTTCCCGAATCGCTTCAAGTTCAAGCGACTTGCGGCGCGCCGCGTCTAGCGCGGCATCGAACTTGCCGGCCGATAATCGGCGGCGCTTTCCGGCCTGATACCACTCCAGAAAGTAGTTGCCCTCGGGATGGTGTTCATCACGACCCGAAACCAGGACGTGATCGCGGACAATTTTCCCGTTGCGCTCGACCACGGGAGCGAACTTCCACGTTTGACCGACATGAATTTTCTTGAGGAGATTGACCCGCTCGGCGTACTGCCTGACACGACCCATTTCCGTTGCCTCGTGTGACGGCAAGGAAAGTAGCCCCGATCACGATTTCGATCAAATCAGGCGATAAATGGACACCATGGTGGACACCAGGGAAGGTAAGTAATTGAAAACAGGCTGTGAGAGTTAGGAGGCAGCGTTCTAACCAACTGAACTACGTCCCCAGCTTGTTTTCATCGAGTTTAGGGAAACCCTTGAATTTCCTATCTTTTCTTACTGTCGATACCGTCGCCTGTGTCAACCCATTCCACCCTGATTTTCAAGGGTTTTATCGACAGGAAACCGTAAGGAAGTTAGCCTTGCCGATCCCAAAGCGAGCTCACGACCCGGAGCATCTGTCCATACCCCATGAATTAAATGATAACAGACTGGCCGAAACACGTCAGCCCCAGAGCAAGACTTTCACACTGCGCCGCTTGACGCTCTCGCGAAAAAGATAATGGCAGTGATGGAATCGAACTGCTCCGGGCATCAGGGACAGGGGCGCGCAGCCCGCACAAAGAATCTCTGAGTTATGCAACTGCTTCTGTGTCTTCCTGTGACGCAAACCAAACCAGATTGCCGCCTGGTTCCAGTAGAATCATTTCGTTCGTGCCATAGCCGGTTTTATGCTCTGGAACAACCACGTCATATTTCTTAGCAAGTTCGCGCACGCGAGACAAACTACCCACGTCCACGTAGACGGGTGCGTTCGGCTTGGCAAAATCCGCAACTAGAGGCGATTCGCGCAGAATGAGTTGCCGACTGTTGAGCATCAATTCCTGTTCACCCTTACGCAGAAGCGCGAACAGGAGTTTACCTTCATCTTCTACTCCCATCACCTTCTCAAAGCCCAGGCCGTCAATCCAGAATGGCAGGCTATTCTCGACCTGATCCACATACAGCAGCGGTGTCATTTTTAGCAGATCGTTTATTTCATTCTCCTTATATAGAAAGGATGGCGGAGTTTGCCGCCGTCCCTGGATGCGGACGTAAGCAAGATTCAGCAGCTTCTTGAATTCCGGTCAGCCATTCGGTGACCCGTCGAATTTCATTGAAATCGGCGGCAGCGTGACAGAGTTGCCGTGAAAAACCGGCGAATATGCCGACTGAACGGGCGAAAGCCTGTCTTTGCATTTCCGGTCCAGCCGGGAAGTGATGTATTTCAGGAGGCCGCCCCTCAATTTCGAGACAACAAGATTGTTCCGAGGAACGTCTGAGCGTGGACAGTCCGAGCAAGCCTTTGAAACTCGCAGTTCCTTTTGGGCCTTTAAACCATAGCTCACAGAAATCTCCAGGTACATCATTGGCCCAGCAGACTTCGACATCCACCTTTGTTCCTGTATCTGAAAGCAATGTGGCGTGAGCCTGGTCCGGCACTACGTATGGAGAGGCAGGCTCTGTGTTGAACCATGTGGCGCTTCGCCGAAAATCGCGTCCATACCGGCAATGAAGAATTGCATTGGTGACATGCAGCTCTTTCCAGACGCCTCTTGAAACCAGAGCGGCAAGAAGATCAAGCAGGTGCGGCCCAAGATCTTCCATCACTCCCAATGGGCTTAGCTGTGGATCGGTTCTCCATGAACCGGCGCCGGGGACTCCTCTCTCGCGCCACCAGCCCAGTCGCACATGCTCCAGCGGACCAATTGCTCCCTCGGTGACCCATCGCAACACTAATCCCACATCGTTGCGCAGACGCATGCTGGCGCTGCCCATCAGTCTCTTTGCCACAGCACTAAAAGGGCCAAGTTTTTTTAATTCTGCAATGTTGCGAAACACGGGTTTTTCACACAAAACGTATTTATCCAGCGATACTGATTGGGCGATTTGTTGGGCATGCACGGCAGGAGGAGTACATAGCAGCAGGCCGTCGATCTCATGGCTGAAACACGCGGCAAGTCCCAGCGATTCAGGACCGAGGTTGGCCAGCCGGGCGAAACGCGTCAAGATCTGGGGCGAAGGATCGTCCGCCGCGACAACCTCAATTCCACCATGATCAAGCAGGCAGGGAAGATATATCTGCTCGGCGATCCAGCCAGTCCCAATCACCGCTATGCGAACGGACTCCATGCCACTCCATTTCACAAACCCAAAATAACCGGGGCTCCTGGTGACGGGCGCCGGTCTAACAGACCCCGATTTAAACGGCGGCCGCAACCTGCCGGTGCTCCAATACCTTATGTAATGCATCGGCGACTTTACGTTGCACCGGTTCCCCGCCGAGCATTACGACATGGTGCAACCAGATGGCATTGCGAGAAATCTCACGTGAATTCGGCACGGCGTGCCGTTCCAATGCATCGGTTATATGCTGCGCTTCCAGCGCAGGAGGCAGTTCTCCATTCCAGAGGCTTGATCGCTGGAACATTTCAAGGTCTGGAATGGATGGATATGTCCTGTAAGCAGGCAGGCCCTCAGCAGCCAGAGCACGAACCAGAAAGTCGCGATCCAGACCAAGTTTCTCCTGTTCAATTCTCAACATGTACATGTAATGTGCATGGGTAGAGACGGAAGGATGCCGCCGGGCGATATGCAAACCATCGATTCCGCTCAGGTATTTGTCCAGTCGCTGGCTGCCTTCTTCGCGCTCCTGAAGAAGCTGAGGAAACCGCGCCAGTTGAGCGCGCAAAATCGCGCCTTGAAATTCAGTCATGCGGCAGTTGGTACCCAGCTCCAGGTGCTGATATTTTGTGTCACGCTTCGGTCGTCCATAGGTGTGGCGCAACCAGGCACGGCGGGCAATTTCTTCGTCGTCAGTCAGTAGGGCGCCGCCTTCACCTGCGGCAAGCAGCTTGAAGTTCTGAAAGCTGTACATGGACGCGGGAGTTAATTTCGGCAGACTTACGCCTTTCCAGCGGGCTCCATGAGCGTGCGCGGAGTCTGAGACAATCACCACTCCGGTCTGACGCGTAATGTCCAGCAACCCATCCATATCGGCAGGATGTCCGGCAAGATGGACGGGAATAATGGCCTTTGTCTTGGGAGTGATGGCGCGCCGCGCCGCTTTCGTATCGATGCAGTATGTATCGGGATCCACATCCACAGTCACTGGAATCGCGCCCACGGTAAGCACTGCCGTAGCTGTCGCAACAAAGGTGAAGGCTGGAACAATTACCTCATCACCAAAGCCGATTCCCAGGCATGAGAGTGCAATCTCCAGGGCCTGCGTTCCGTTGGAAACTGCCAGAGCAAAGCGGCAACCATGAAAATCGGCGAACTCGCGTTCAAATTCCTCGACCTCTGATCCCGTTCCGCGCCACCAATTGCGACTTTCCACTACGCGTTTCATGGCTGCAAGCTCTTCAGCTCCGTAGTACGGCCATGATGGAACCGTTCCGGGTGGGCACGTCTGCTTTCCGCCATTCAATGCCAATTCGCTCATTCCAAAACTCTCCTTCTTATTCCTGTTGCTATAACTAATTCATCTCACCGCAATTTTTTCCTTGCTGGCGCATTCGGGAACTCCCGAAAAGAGGGGGACTCACGCGCTAGCTGGTTCCGCATATACCCCCGTGGGAAGCAGAAGACGCTCGACCTCCTGATGGATAAATTCCCGTACTCTTCGGGCCCAGCGCTGGCGCTCCTCCATTTGATCGGTTGCCAGCAGCAGGGCGCCGCCCATGCCGGACAGCGCTGGCGTGCTGGAAATTTCCAATTCAACGCCGGCGGCCAAAGCGCTGGTCATAAGTGTGCGCCGGAGAAAACCGGGGCCAAAGCGGTCGACGCCGCCTCCGGCGATGACAATCAAAGTAACCCCGTAGCGGATCTTGAGGGCATGAGCGAATTCATAAAACGCTCGGCGCAGTTGCTCGATCTTGCCTTGCGCATTTATCTGTTCCAGACCTGGTACACAGAGCGCCGTTTGCAGGCAGCCGTATTTCCCGCATCGACATGGAAGATCGAGCATGGCAAAACGTTCGTGAGAAAGCGTGTCCGCGCCTTCACCACTGGGCAAAACTTCAGTACCTCGCATGAGTCCTATCGCCACACCGGTTCCTATGCTGACGCACGCTGTTGCCGCCCCAGCAGCCACACGCGCCCTTGAACGATGTTCCCAAAGTGTTGCGCAGATGCCATCATCTGCTGAAATCACCGTCCCGGCATATTGCTGCAGCCACTTCAGCAGTGGCAGGCCGGTCCATTGCGGCTGGCTTGGCCATGAACTGATATGTCCCTGGCTATCCATGGCGGGAGCACGGGAAAGCCCGAGGCAACGCACTTTCTTTCCGCGATGCGCTCTGCTGATCAATGATCGAATAACTTCTTCCGCTTCTATTGGTGAAGGCGTGGGCGCGGAGAGGAATTCGCCTCCCCACCCATCTACCCGCGCCACCCGCACGAATGTGGCGCCAAGATCGATGCCCAGAATGCAATCATCAGGAGTCGAGGATACCTGCATATTCGCCACCAAATATGCGCGCCGCAGCTTGGCGCGCGCTCAGGATGAGTATGGAGCAGAAAGGAAAAATTCCGGTGCGCCATCCTTGGCCGCGGCAAATCAGGAAAGCCTATTTATTGGGAAGGTTTGCCGTGCGGCCCGCAGCACTCGGGTGAGGATCGGAAACACCCTTACAACCGTGCCGCCACCACTGCGCCTGGAAGACCGCGAAAACAGCGGTATTGGGCATCATAAAAGCCGCCTGCTTCCAGAATTTTGCAGAGTTGTTGCGGGGTCTCCCGGAATTGAACGCCGTTAATGATCCAGTCAACGGCCATGCAATGTGTGGCATTCAAAGGCGCATCGTGATCAATGAACTGATCATAGACCAGGAAAGACGCGTCCTTAGGGCCGTGCTGTCGAATAGCGCGGTAGAGTTCCGTACGCTCTAGTGAAGTGAGCAAGTGGATCACATTGGAAATAATGATGGTGTCAACATTGTCCAGCAGCCCGCCAAGACTTTCAGGCCGGCGCAGGTCCGCGGCATGGAATTGAATCGCGGCCCCTGCTCCGTAATCGTTAATATTCTTTTCAAAAGCCGCCTGCATCCTGGGCAGGTCAACCACATCAATCGACAGATGAGGAGCCAGGTGTCGCAGCGCCAGCGCCAGCGAACCGTCGGCTCCACCCAGATCGAGTATCCGGCGGCAGTGCCGGAGATTGCCAAACCGGAGTAGATGGGGAGCAAGGGTGCGCGCGCTTGAGCGCATGGCGGCTGTGAAAACAGGAATATATTCCGTTACATTGGGGCCTTGAAATATATCCGCGGCTTTGCCCGTGCGGATTACCTGCGCAATCTGTGAAGCTGTGACATGGGAAGCGCTTAGCCGCGACTCCATGACAAGGAGCGGCAGAGTGGTTTCAATACCCTGTGGCGCGCGAAATGCCTGGCCGCTTTGCTGCAAGACGCCCACGGAAGCCACCAGCTCCAGCAATGGTTGAAGAAGTTCTTCATTCAGCCCAAGCTGTGCGGCAACCTCGCCGGCAGCGTGGAAGTCCTGAGCAATGAACTTCAAAACACCAAGCTCATTCAAGGCAAAAATGGAAAAGCTGATCTTATAAGCGTTGGCCCATGACCATATCGAGCGCTCGAATGCGCATGGCTGCCCGGCTGCAACGGCAGTTTCAAACTTTGCTTCAGATATCGCCATGAAGTTAAACCTCTTGATCAGGATTTAGTTAACGAGAGTAAGCGGCCAGGCACTTTTCTCAGCCCGCTCCAGTACCACCAGTTTTTTTGGTCTTCAGGCAGATCAGGATCGCGCGCCTGGGCAATGCAGCAGCGGAAAATATCGAGGCAACAAGGGTCATGCTGCACGCCAGTGAGATGGCAGAGTTTCTGGTACAGCTCATCTCCATCCCGGGTAGCCAATTCAGCTACAGAATGTATGCCCAGCAAGTGCAGGTCTGAGATGGTTGCCGGTCCCACGCCTGCCAACTGCTGCAATTGGCGCTTATCTGCCATTCTGCTGCTCCTTCGCTCAAACTTCGCCATCAGTTTCGCTTCCATTTTACTGCATAACTGCCTGAGGTCCATGCACCATCGGCTCCGGCGAACTCAGTTTATCAGCATATTTTCGAAACCGGTCTCTGTGCGGTACGCCATCCCACGCCTACCATTGCCATCAATTTTGCCGTCAGCTGAGGACTGAGAATTCATGGTTATACTGCACGCTGGAAGGGTACAGAAATGACATTTAAAGAGATTCGACAGACTTTGCGTTCACTCCGCAGACAGCCACAGTTCACCATTCCTGCGGTTCTGGCACTGACCGTGGGCATTGGCACGAACGTTGTCATTTTCACACTGGTGAATCAGGTCCTGCTGCGGCCGCTGCCTTATAGAGAGCCCGATAGGATCGCCATGATTTACACGCGCTCCCAGGCGCAAAAGAGCGGGAAGGGTGTAATGTCAGTGGCGGACTTCCTGGACATCAAGAGTAGCTCCACTCAATTCCAGCAAGTCGCGGCCTTCCAGGTTTCGCGTTTCAACCTTGCGCCTTCAGACGAGGGCAATCCCGAACAGTTGATTTGTTCGCGTGCTACTGCTGAGCTCTTCAACATTCTCGGTGTTCGCCCGCTTCTGGGACGGCTATTGCAGCCGGGAGATGACAAACCGGGCACAGGCGGAGTTGTGGTGCTGAGCGAGGCTTTCTGGAAGCGCCGCTATGCAGGCCGGCCTGATGTGGTGGGAAAAATTGCTACACTGAATAGCAAACCATACACCATCATCGGCGTTGCTCCTTCATCCTTTCGATTCCCTCGTGCAGATGTGGAAGCATGGGCCATTCTTCCCCTTGAGCCGCCTGCTCGACGGTCGCCATTGTTCCTGCGGGCCATTGGCAGATTACGTCCCGGTGTTTCCATTGAACAAGCATCGGCAGAGCTGAATGTGATCGCAAAAAACATCGAGACGGCGCATCCCACCGAATATGCCAGCCTCAACTTTCCCTTGATTTCACTCACCGATGATGTAGTCGGGAATATTAAGGCCACGCTTTGGATTCTTCAGGGCGTGGTGCTAGTTGTGTTGCTCATCGCTATCGTCAACGTTGCCAATCTCACCTTTGCACGCGGGCTTGGAAAGGAGCAGGAAATCGCCGTGCAGACCTGCCTTGGCGCCAAGCGGCGTCACATTGTCCGCCTTTTGTTGCTTGAAAGTCTGATGATTTCAGCCCTGGGCAGCGTGCTCGGTCTGCTGTTGGCATGGGAGGGCATCAATTACTTGAAGACCGTTAATCCTGCCAACCTGCCTCGTCTTCAGGAAGTGGTGATTGATTCCCGCATTGCGCTATTCACTATCGGCTTGGCGGTAATTGCGTCGATCGCTTCCGGCCTATTCCCGGCATTGCGGGTCTCGCGTCCAAATCTCAGCCAGTCTTTGAAGGCCGGGGGGCGAGCGGGCACTGATTTGCGGAAGAATCTAAAGCTGCGCAGCGCCCTGGTGGTGGCGGAGATAGCCATGTGCTTCACGCTGCTTGTTGGCGGTGGACTGATGGCGCGCAGTTTTCTGAAATTAAGCCACATAGATATGGGCTTCCAGGCGGACCCATCCAACCTGCTGCTGGTGGAGAGTTATCCCAGCGGCCCGAAATACACCAAGGAGCGGCGGATCCAGTTCTACCAGCAATTGGTATCTGACATCAAAAAATTTCCCGGAGTGCAGGATGCAGCCGTGTCATTCTGCAGCCCTCCCAACCGCGTGAACTTCGCGAACGGATTTGAGATTGAGGGCCACGAAAATCAGGCTCAACACAGCCCTGATGTTCCCGTGCCCATCAGCAGCCCGGGTTATTTCAGCACCATGCAGATTCCGATATTGCATGGCCGCGATTTTGCCGAAACCGATACGCTCACTTCGCCCCCGGTGGTTATCGTGAGCCAGGCTTTCGTTAGAAACTACTTCCAGAATGAGAGCCCCATAGGCAAGCGCATCCGCGAATCTGACTCGAGTGCCGATGACGGCTCGCGGCCCTGGATGGAAATTGTCGGTGTGGTTAGTGATGTGCGGTATCAGGGCGCTAACAAGGAAGCTGGCCCCGTTTACTACAGGCCCAGCAGCCAACTGGTATTTCCCTGGGGAAATTACGTGATCGTGCGAGCAAAAAACCCTGAAAACCTTATCAATGCCATAGAACAGCGCATACACTCAGAAGACCGTGGTATCACGCTATCCAAATTTGCCACTATGGAGCAGGTGATGGGGGACGCGATCAAGCAACCACGCTTTAATGCATTCCTGATGACCATTTTTGCGGTTGTCGCTCTAGTCCTCACGGCCATCGGGACGTATGGAGTGATGGCCTATGCGGTGGCCCAGAGAAGAGGCGAGATTGGGATTCGCATGGCCCTGGGCGCACAAAAAAGAGACGTTCTGACGCAGATGCTGGTCCAGGGACTTCGCCTTACTCTCATTGGCAGTGTGCTGGGAATTGTTGGCGCGATTCTCCTGGGCCAGTCGTTGCAGTCCTTCTTGTTTGGAATCTCTTCCCTCGACCCGACAACCTATGCGTTGATCACACTGGTCCTGTTCGGCGTGGCTGCAGTCGCGTGTTACGCTCCGGCGAGACGAGCGGCCAACGTGGATCCGTTGCTGGCTATCAGAGAGAACTGATGGCAAGCGCGGCCGAGGTATTGTTTCCATCCAGGATTTGCGTCTCACTGGGGCATCACGACCCGGAGACGCTGCTGAAGCTCGGCCATCTCGAGGCAGAACGCGGAGAAACATTCTTCGAATTCTGCCTCGAGTTCTTGACCGACCCCAAAAATGGCCCGCACATCATTCGAGATTTTTTGCGACATTGGCCGCATGCATGGATAATCGCTACGTGCCGCCGGCAGGAACGCAACTTCCAGGGTTGTATTGAAGATCAATTGGCGGTTTTGGGTGAGGCCGTTGAAGCTGGAGCTCGTGGAATCGATTTGGAAATTGAAACTGCGCGGCACAATCGGCAATGGATGCATGACATGGGCCTGCAGTGTACGAGAATTGTTTCCTATCATAACCACCATGGCTGCCCTGCCCTGGGCCCGATCCTCAGGGAATTAGAGTCTATACCCGCCGACCTCATTAAAGTTGCCGTAAAAGCTGGAAATTCAGGCACGCTGCACAGATTGGCGCAGGCGGCAGGGAAGTGCACGAAACCAAATTTGATGCTGATGATGGGCAAAGAGGGGCTCCCACTGAGAATCATGGCGCCCATTCTGGGCCGCTCATTTACCTATGCATCGCCAGCCGGTCACGAAGGTACGGCTTCTGGCCAACTTGACGCCAGCATCCTGCGAGAGATCCTGCACCTGGACCAACTCGAAATCAAAGCACCTCTTGCCGTTGCTACCCGCTGAAACTAAGCCACTTCGGTTTTCCAGATATACACCGCTTTGTATATGTCGTGGCGCAGGCTCTTATCGCAGGATAAACAGCCAGCACACTATAGAAACGCAGTTGAGATCCAAACATGGCTGCTTTATGTCGAGACAGCCCGGGAAAAAGTGATAACGGACGAGGGTTGCACAAAGAGACAAGCAGGCCACGTGAGTGGCCTGCCTTCCTTTTTTAAATCCAAGACCGATCGCTAAAGATCGTCTTTTCGTCGCATACTGTTTGGAGCTACCAGCATGGGGCCGCCCCGGTGTACGTCCTCGGAGCGCCATTGCCATCAGGCGCCACGATGGTAGAAGCGATCTGGCTAAGATCAATGCCTCGGCGGTTCAGTTTTTTGCCCATGCGAAGCTGCATGACGCGAATTTCTTCCATCTTCGCCGGGAAAATCGATTCGATCTCACGAAGATCCTTCTGGCGATCCTCCGGCGTAAGGCGATCTTCGAGTACCGCCTCCAGGTTGCTCATGAAAAAGTTGTAGTTGAAATCGGCAAGCTCGCGCCGTATCTCCAGCACCCGCGAACGGAATGCGTGGAGTTCATCCTGCACTGCATCGATATGCCCGAAAGCTCTCCGGGTACGGGAGATGTAAGTCTCGAGCACCACGTTAAACGTCTCAAATTTATAGACCGACGACTGCTCGGTGATTACACCGTTTTGGTGAAAATCTTCGTTGTTATAAAGACTAGCAAAATGCTTTGCCAGCTTGGCCACTCGTTCATCCTTGAAGCGATAAGCAAAGTGGTGGAGCGTGGTTTTGTAGTCGTCCTCAAGCAGCCCATCCTTGTCCAGCTTGGGAACAATAACCGTACCAGGATAAATTTCCAGTCGTTCAGTGAGCCTGCGCAGATTGTGACCGTTATGGTTTTTCAGGAACAATGCGTTTGCGCGCAGCGTATCAACGGTCGAATACGGATGGAACTGGATAAAACCCATGGCCAGGTAAATGCCATGTTCGCGCAGAAGACGTATGATGCGCACATTGTCTTCCACGGTAGCACGCTTGTCCCAAAGATCGAGCTCTTCAGCCGTCCCGGATTCAATACCTACATTTACTTTCTCCAGGCCGGAGCGGAACAGCAAATCAAGAAGTTCATTGTCGTCATCTTTCCAGTTTTCTGCCCGCATGCAGCAGTTGTAATAGATATTGAGTTTCGCGTTGAGAATGCCCTCTGCAATCTTCCGGATGCGCCCTTTCCCCAGCTTCCCGCCATCAGGATCTTCAAAAGTCGAATCGATGAAATCAAAAGTCCGGTAGTTGTACCGGCCCACCAGCTCTTTCAGTTCTTGCAGCACGGACTCGACCGAGCGTCCGCGCCATGCTTTGCCTTTCTGGATCATGTTACTCACGTTCGGAGCACTGCAAAAAGTGCAGCGTGCCACGCATCCGCGGCTGGTGCTGATACGCATGTATTCAAGATCTCTGCCGTGTTGCTCGAACTGGTCTCGAGCGGGAAAGGGCAGGGCATCAAGGTTATGCATGAGCGAGCGTAAAGGAGTCTTCTGGATTGTGCCATCTGGCTTGCGAAAGACAATACCAGCACAGGAATCGAGGGGCTCCCCCAAATAGAGGTGCTGCAGGAGTTGCCAAATCGTGGGCTCGCCTTCGCCTACCGCCACGACATCGATTTCAGGAATATGAGCCAGGACCTGGTCGCCAGCGTATGTCCCCGCCGGCCCGCCGCAGGCCACGATCACCTGAGGCATCTCCTTCTTGAGCATGGCGCAGAAGCTTTTGCAGCTCTCGACGTTGAGGCTCATCAGCGTGAAACAAACCAACTTCGGATCGTACGCCTTGAGCTGTTCCAATGCCTGTTGATGCTCATTGGTTTTTACTTCCACAATCCGGACAGTAAAACCGCCACGGCGCAGGACCGAAGTCATCAAGGCTACACCAAGATGTTCGGGGGACATCACCAGATCGCCGTCAAGCAAAATCACGAATGCCACGCGATACCCGGCCGGATCACTCACGTGGGGATGAAGCTCGAATTGGAAACCACCGTGTGGCACTTCTGACGATGGCTGAATGATAGTAGGCAAAGTCACCATCTGTTCTCTCCTTGAATTGCATGCCGGTTTTTCATTGCAGTCATCAATCTGCTTCCACTTCTTCACGCACCAGGTCCGTATCGGTATGGAAATGCCTGCGGCAAGCAAAGATCCAGGACTCCAGGTCAATGAAGGATGAGCAGCATACATGGGCGCCACTGCCGGCCATGCGCTCCCTTGATTCAAATCCCCAAGTCACCGCTGCCGTGACAGCGCCCGCGGCGAGTCCGCAGCGGACGTCGAGCACTGAATCTCCCACGATCACGACACGTTGAGGATCTACACCGAATATATTGGCCAGGCCCAACAGCCCGTCGGGCGCTGGCTTTCCGGGATAAGCATCATCGCCACACACGATTCCGGAAAAGAAATGCTTCAGGCCGAAGTGGTTCAGGATCTCAAGAGTGCGGGTCCGGTCTTTACCCGTCATGAGTCCCAGAGGCAGGTCGATTCCCTTGAGCAGGTTCAAGGTGGAGTGTGCTCCTGGCACCACCCGGACCTGTTTATGGAGCTGGCGGCTCAGCTCTCTGTATTTCGGCGCCATTTCCGGCGGCAAGCCCAGTTCTTGCAAAATGTCAGGCAAAGGCATCCCCATACGCTGAAAGAATTGCTGCACTGGCGGTTCGTCCCCAGGGCCAAACTCGCGATAGCATTCCCGGAACACAAATTCCATTTGCGGACGAGAGTCAATCAGCACCCCATCCAGATCAAATACAATGGCGTCAAAATCATAGAACTCCATACAATCACCTCTCGATCAAAATGACCTCATGTTGGTCTTACATGTCTAAGCCGCCGGAGACCGGAATTACGCTCCCCGTAATGTAGGACGCTCGTGGTGAACATAAAAAAGCAACCGTCTCGGCAACGTCTTCGGGTGATCCCCCGCGCCGCAAGGGGATGCGATTTTTTACCTGTTCGGGCGGATCGCCTCTGTTCATTCCTGCGCTGATCCAGCCGGGCGAGACGATGTTTGCCCTGATGTTGTAGGGCCCCACTTCCCGCGCCAGAGAGCGGACCGCCCCAATCAACCCAGCCTTGCTGGCTGCATACGCTCCCTGGCCTTCCAGCCCGCGGTCGGCGACGACTGAGCTGATCGCGACTACGGAGCCGGCGCGCGCCAGGATCATGCGGCGCAGCAGCGGACGCACCGAATGGAAAAAACCGTTCAGGTTTGCCGCCACCACGGATTCCCAATTCGCAGAAGAGGTCTGGGCGAAAAATGTTCTTTTCACCACGCCCGCGGCATGCACAATGGCGCTGATTTGCCGGGAACCGTTGGCCACTGCGGCAAGGGCTTTCTCCGAGGCTGCTGCGTCTTTGACATCAAAGGTCAGGACCTCTGCGTCTCCTCCTTGAGAGCGGATTTGGCTCACCACTGCCGCGCCTGCATCCCTGTTCCCGTTACAACAGACGTAGACATAGAAGCCCTCCTCAGCGAGCCTCCGCGAAAGCGCGCTCCCAATGCCGCCGGCACCGCCGGTTACCACCGCTGCAGTTTGGGCTTGTGTCTCCACCACGGACTCACCTCACTGCGTTCATGGGCGCCGTCCGGAGATGACGCGGTTCATGAGTTCTGCCTGATGGATTACAGTGGGTCGTGACAAGAGATTCAGCGATCACACTTCACCCACTCCGGCTTCTATTGGTTCATTCACGCTGAGCTGCTTTTCGACATAAGCGGCCAGCACATCAAGAGAGTCGATCAATGCAACGGATAAATCCTCATCGGCTATTGAGATTTTGAAATGGTTCTCAACCCAAATAAGGAGTTCGAGTGAATTGATGGAATCCAGACCCAGCGCCGACGTCAGATTGGTCTCCGGAATGGTTTCCGGGTCCTGATTCAGGTGGAGCGCCTGGACAATGATGAAACGCAGTTGTTTCTTTATGTCATTCATTTCTTTTTCTCCGTAAGTGTGAGATTTTCCGTTTGAGGTAGGGCCGCAAGGCCGCGGCAGGTGATCAGCTGTATCGGCATTTCGCGGATGGCTTCAGAATCGACGTGAGCAAAGCCTGCCTCATCGAAATGGCCTTTAAGATCGCGGATTCGGGTCGAGTGCACTCCACCGTGCGTGAGCCAATCCAACAGAAACTGTGAAGATTCCGGCGTTGCATCCACGAACGTGTCAATCACAGCGAGAGTTCCCGTGGGGCGGAGCGCCTCAAGCATGCGGCGTAGTGCCGGCTGGGCTTCCTCGGGCTTGAGCCAGTGAACGACATTCGTCAGCACAATGACGTCCAGCGAATTCGGTGGAAGAGGCAAATCTCCCCACGTATAGGTCTGCAAACGCTCGAGTTCAGGTAGTTCCCGCCAGGCCAGGTTGGGTTCGGGACCAAGCGCGCAGAACCGGCAATTCATCTGGAGGGCTTTGCGAAGATACAAGGCAATGCGTCCTGCGGCACGTCCGACCTCCAGTCCCGCGCCTTTAAGCGGCAACCGCAGCTTTCGTTGAAGCAGAAGGGCCACATAGTCTTGCCATGGTCCGCAAAATGCTTCTATATAAAGATCGGAGAACTCGCTGGCTTCCTTCTTCTGTTCAAACGGCCGGTTGTGAAGACCATTTCGGACCACCGCCACAATTTGCCCCGCGGAGAGCCACGTCTCGCGCAGGTGTTCCTCTAGAGAGCAGATGGATGACCATGCCACATCAGATCTGCGGGTGAGCTTGTATCCAGCGGCAGATCCAGTAACGACGCCGCGAGACCTTAAATAATCCAGCAGGAAACCCAGCGCGTGCACATCGCATGACAGCTTGTTCGCTATTTCCGAAAGCGGCTTTGGCTCTCCATCCAGTTCGCGAAGGACCCCGAGCTGTTCGGCGGCAAAGATCGCATGTGAAAGCCTGAATCCCTGCACAGCCTGGAACAAGGTGGAGTGCGGTGGTGGTTCATCCACTGTGAGCTGCTGCGTACTGATCTTGCTGGTCCAAGTCTTAGGCAGCTTGTCATAGAAATGCCACCTGCTGGGAATCTTGTAAAGAGCAAGCTTTGCCTTAAGGAATCGATCAAGGTCTTCAGCGGTAACCGAGCCGGGTTCTTTCAATGCGACATGGGCTTCCACGCATTCCTCACCATGTCGGTCCATCAACCCCTTTACGTAAGCTTCCGCTACCGCCGGCGAGGACAGCAGAACCATCTCAATTTCCCTGGGCTGAATAGAATGGCCGCCTCTCCGGATGGCAGACCCCCTTCTGCCAATCAGGCGCAACCCACCATTGGCATTGCGCTCAAAAACATCACCCATGGGCCACCAACCGCCGGGAGAGATCTGGATAGGTTCGTAACCGCTGCTGCCCAGATATCCCGCAGGAGGATGCTTCAGCCGGACCCAGAGCAGGCTTCCAGGCTGCCCGGTGTTTTCCACCAGCTCGCAGTGGATTCCGGGCATTGGATCGCCAGTAGCATTTCCCGCAGCCGGGTTGAGAGTGGCAAGAATAGCGCCGGTTTCCGAGCTTCCATAGTTGCGTGAAAGTCCCACGCCCCACCGCAGCGAGAAAAGGGTTGAGATCTCGTCTGTGGTCTGTCCCGCGCCAGCCATCACGATGCGTAACTTCGACTGCAATGGCTTTCCCTGGTCTACTACGGCCAGCATACGGGCCATAGCCGGAACCAGCGGCATAATGGTTGCTCCGAATTCCTGGATCTGCCGGGAAACTAATTGGGGTGATTTGAAAACCAGAGGTATCAGGGTTGCTCCAGCCGTCAGAGCGGCTGCCAGCGCGGCGCCGAAGGTATAGGCATGATAAAGAGGCGCAGGAGCTAGAAATACATCATCGGGCGTGGCTTCCCAAAGTAATTGATAGCGCTGGCCTTCATCTGTGAGGCTCGGATGCGAACGCAGGGCGATGCGCGGTTCACCGGTGCTGCCGGAAGTGGTAAACCCGACTCCAACATCCTGACCCAGCCATTCGGGCATACTGGCCGGCTTGATGCTGGTTGTCTCCCATCTGTCCCCATCAAGCTTGAATTGAGTTCCTGCCACTTGAATGAGTGCTTTGATTTCCCGATCAGTCAACTCACTGGGTATAAGAATGGCCGGGATGTTGGCACGTAATAGCGCCAAAAGATTGAGCACCCAAGAAGGACTGTTGACCGCACGAAGACACACCGGCAGTCCGGAACTTAGACGGCGGAAGCGCGCGGCACGCTCGTTGACCTCTTCATCAGCTTTAGCATAGGTCCACTCTACGGCGCCAAGCAGGAACGGCCGGGAAGGATCTCGCAATGCTCCCATCGTAAGCAGATGATCAAGCCGGGGCATGACATGCCTCCATTGCTTCAGACAGGTTGCACATATCATTGAAATAATCGAGAAGACGCAGGACACCCTGATTACCGTGTTTTTCAGCAAAGTATTCCAGTGCCTGGGCATGGTCGCCAGCCCGGCCGCTGACGGCGTGGTCAAGGTGGTAGCAGCGGGAATTCTCGGCGTACCGGATAGCAATTCCGGACTGCGCCGCGCGATAGCCAAACTCAAGGTCTTCAGCGCCCCAACGCAAACCCATTTTTTCGTCGAAGCCGCCAAGTTGGTCGAAAACACGACGGTCAACTGAAATCTGTCCGCCCGTACAGCCGATCCAGCTGGAGCTGATGTCCGTCGGATTGTCGTGAAACCACTGTTGCAAGTGACGCTGAAACCGGGGGCTGCGGGCCATGGTTCGCAATACCGCAGGATTTTTCAGAACTTCCAGCGAAAGCGTACGCGAAGAAAGCAGGCACGAATTGCTTGCAGGTATTCGGAGAGAGCGCAATGCTTCTGCCGTAAATTCACCGGTCATCGGATCTTCAAACGCCGCCAACCAAGGCAGATGAGCTATGGTCCCACGATAAATCAGGCGCGCTGCATCAGGGCCGAGACCGGAGTGGAAACGAATAACCTCTTTTTCGACCAAAATGTCAGAATCTACAAACAGCAACCGGTTTCCGCGAGCCTGCAGCGCGCCGGCATTGCGAGCAGCCGACCTGCCGGTGTGCGCAATTTCTATGATTTGGAACTCCGCTCGGGTCTGTTGTCCACATGTCTCAACACATTCACGGATTTCCGCAGGTGCTCCGTCGCTGACAACGATAATCTCGGCAGCTGCTGACTCGGCATGCAGTGCAGCTGCAAGACATGTCAGGGTGCACCTGAGCCTGGGGGCGCCTCCGCCGACGGGAATGACTACACTAAGCACTTCTGGGTCTCCCAGTATTCGGAGTAAATTTCCTGCAAGCGCTGACGCACGGCCGGAGCACGATACATAGGCGTGGAACAAAGCTCGTCAAGGGTGATTTCCCCGTCCATGAACATGGAGAGCGTGTCCCACGGCGTGAAGCAGCCCTTGCAGGCATCAAGCCTCGGTTTGGGTGCAAGCAGGATCTGATGGAACGGTGTATTGCCTATGCTTTCTACCACCGGCTCAACTTCCTGGGTGACCACGTTTCCGATTTTGTTGAACCAGATGTTCGGGCACGAAGTCACAAAGCCATCGTCGAAGGTCGTAAATGCAAACCGCGGCAGATGGCACGAGAAGTTTCGGCCTTTCTCTTCGTAGAAACGCATTAATCGCTGCCAATAAGCCCGCGGCGGCATAATGGGTTGAAAGCTGTCGTACGTCTCCCATATCGACCTCAGGATTGGGATCTGGTCCGGTTTCACCTGAAATTGCTCGGAGTTCGGGCCGCGCACCGGGAAGGGGAATACCGAAAGATGCTCACCGTATTGTTTGAGATCGTTCAGCGTGTTTTGCAACTCGGGCAGCGAGCGATTGTTGAGCACGCAGTAAATTTCCGTTGGAATACCGAAGCTGAATATATTGTCAAGACGGCTGTAAATTTTCTGATGCAACTCGCTGTTGTTGGACCGGTATGCATTCGCTTCGTAGCTAGTGCCATCAAGGGAGATCTGGAGGCAGATATTACCGAGCTTGGCGAGCCGCTCCAGATAATCACGATTCACCAGCACGCCGTTGGTCTGCACTACCAGCGTTGCGAACCGAGGCGCAATCTCTTCCAGTAATTCCATCATTCCGCGAACCAGGAATATCTCCCCACCTGTGACCTTCAGGATCGGAAGCCCCATATTTTCAGTGGTTACCTGAATGATTCGGTCGATACGCCCGCGCAGAGTAGTGCCGGAAGCGCAATCCGACTTACGCGGAGGCTGGAAGATCAGCTTGTCAAGATGACCTTCCTTATACGAGCTCTGGCCCGTGAGGCAATACTTGCAGGATAGGTTGCAATTCTCTTCCTGAATTACCAGATCATTTGCTAGCAAATTTTTCATTGAACACCCACTGGAGAATTTGAATATTGGACAAAATCCATAGCAGCAAACGGCAGCTGCTCATCGACGCAATCTCTATACAGTTGTGAGATCTCTGTCATTTGCTCTGCGTACCAGGACTGCACGTGGTCGACTAGCCCGGCGGTTGCTTCACGAGGCGATTCGCCTGAGAACACCCTGGTGGAAACGGTTCGAAACAAATCGATGTTGAAGGCGCTCATTTCATCGCAGAGAGCGTTGTAGTCGGAGATAAACTGCTGCAACCTGTCTGCGGAACACCCGGAGCCGGCGGCGCGCATCTCCCGGGTAAGCTGCGAATGCAGCGCCATATCAAAGAACGAGAATTGAAAATGTGGTGGCAATACGTCCACGGTGCCTGACGACGCATATTCTTCACCGGCGAGAAGCGCCATTGCATATGCCAGCCGTTCGATATCTGCGTCAATGAATCGGTACGCAAAGGGATTCAGCGTGCTGTCGTATTCAGGGCAGAGAAGGCCCTCTTTTCGCAGGGTCTCGAGCACTCCGGTTCCCGGGTAAATTTCCATGCGGGTGCAGAATTGCCTCAGGTTCTGGCAGCCGACCGACTGCAGGAAGGAAATGTTCTCCATCAACTCCTGTCGCGTGGAATGGGGATGGAACATGATGAAACCCATGTTCACGTAGACAGAATTCGATTGGAACAGGCGGATGGTCCTGCGATTATCGATGGGAGTGGCTTTCTTCAGCCAGCGTTTCAAGGTTTCAGCGGATCCGGATTCTACACCAACCAGAGCTCGCTGAAGCCCTGCGCTCCTGAGCAGGCGAATCAGCCACAAATCTTCTTCATGCCAGTTCTGCGCTTGGATACAGCAGCCAAATGTAATGTCCAGCTTGCGCTCTAGAATCAGCCGGGCAATATTTGCAATTCTTTCCTTGGCCCAGGCCGAGCCACCCGGATCTTCAAACGTAGAATCTACAAACTCGAAATCGCGCACTTTCTGGTCGTGATACACGGTTTCCATTTCATCCACAACGCTTAAGGGCGAGCGGCCACGCCAAACCTTGCCCACGAGTCTGTTCGCGGCGTTTGGCGCATTGCAAAATGAGCAGCGGGAAGTGCAGCCCCGGCTGGTGGCGATGCGCGCGGTCATCTGCTTCCCACCTCGAATCTGGTCTCGCGAGGGAGGAGAAAAAGTGTTCAAGTCATTCACTGCCAGCGCAGGCGGGTTGCATGCCACGCCGGCGCAAGTGCGGTGGCAAAGGCTTGGCACCCTGCTCAGGTCCCTGCCCCAGGTGAGCGCCTCCAACAGTTCTACAATCGGCCCCTCGCCATCACCGCGCACGGAGGAATCAAGAAAATCCCAGGCCGGATTGCGAAGCAATGAGTCGCCAAGGGATGTGGCCAGCGAACCACCGGCAGTAATATGTGTCGCCGGTCCCAGTCCTTCGCGAAGTTGCTGTCCGATGCGCGTGGCACGGGCAAAGCTGGCGGTAGTGAGTGAGAACCCCACAAGTTTCGGTTTGAGGTGAATGATGCTGTTAATCACTTCCACCTGATTAGCCGGAGAAGTGGAAAAGACCTCGACCGTCCGTCCAGCTTTCCGAAGTTCCGCGGCGAGATAAGCCACGCCCAGATGCTCCGGGTGCTGTACAAGGTCGCCGTCAAGCAGCGTTATCAGGACTACGTCACATTTCTGCTTCATCACAGGTAGCCCATCGCTTTCAACCGTTCTGTAAGGTCTGCGGCTTCGAATTCTTCTTCAACATCAGAACCAGCAGTGCCGGATGGTATCCATGCTTCAGAGGAGGATCTTGCTGCTTGATGGGAGAAGACCGAAGAAATAGGTTGGCCTTGGAAAGCGTCGGCTGTATCGAAGCCCATATCTTCGAACAATGTAGGTAATACATCGATGAGACGGGTACGATGGGAAAGGCGCCCACTCTTAATCTTAGGAGACCGGTGCATCCACATCCCTTCATGGCGATGCAGTCCGGTCTGGTAACTCCAAGTCCACTCCTGGCCGAAAGAAGGCGTGACCATCAGCCGCTCATCCGCAGGTATCAGGAGGAGATCAGGAGCCTGCTCCATCATTGGACCGGGATAGGCTTCTTCACGCCGGAGAATGCTCCGGAAGGCAGGCTTCCCGGTCTCTGGAATACGTATTGGGCGAAAGATCTCTGTTACCTCATTAAGAATGCGGTCATAATCTTGTGAGTCAACGGTTCCATTTACCTGGCGCCCGCGAAGATTGACATTGAGACCGTAAGAACCGGGCACAGGCATATAAGCTCGGGTCTTTTCCCAGTCGATCGTTGATCCATCTTCCGTGAACCAACTTGCGGTGTCCGCAGATCCCGCCGAACCGGACATTAAGCCAAGGTAGCCGGCGTTCTTCAGAATAGTGTTGGCGGCCAGGGAGCGATGCCCGGGGCCAAAACCATGATCGGAAACCACAATAACTGAAGAATCCTCAGGGAGAAGCTTCAATGTCTCGCTCAGTTCCTGGTCGATCAGGCGCAGAATTATCCGAATGGCTTCTTTGTATCTGAGTGGTGCATCAGGCTCATAGAGAGGGTGCGTAGGATCAGAGAATTGCCAATAGTGATGGCAAACGCGATCGGCTTCGGTCAGAACTATGGCGAAAACATCGGCATTCCAGTTCTCGAGTAGATACCGGGCAGCACGCATTCTTTCAGGAACGAATTTCAGCGCATGATCTATATAGTTTAGGTCGCCACGGTACATGGTGGCGAGATCAGACCGGAAGTAGCACTCGTTATGGGCCAGATCGGCTAGAAGATGTTGCGGATTAGAATAGTTAGTGGTCTGCTTCAGCGGCCATGTAATCTGGTATCCTGGCAGCGGTACTGCCGGATGAGACATCGGGACATTTACAAGCCCCAATGTGAGATTTCTCGCAGCGGCCCACTGCCAGCATGAGTGCCGTCCATACTCTCGCGTACCGACGATCCTGCCTCTATAAGCCGGGTCCTGAGTATGAAAAAACTGAAACACGCCGTGCTGTCCTGGCATGCATGCATTTACAAACGTGGCCCAGCCTGGCCCCGTGTGGGCCGGCCAGGTGGTTGAGGTGAAGGCGGAAGCGCTCTCTTGGCGTAACTGGGCGAAACCAGGAAGTTCTCCTGCATCAATCAAAGGATCGAGCAGGTCCCAGGTGCCGCCATCGAGTCCGAGAATGAATGCTTTCGTCTGGTGCATGTGACCCACCCCATGCGGGTATTCATGTCTTACCATAGGGTCATTCGCGTTCAGTGCGCCAAGCCCCGCCATTTTTCAATAGATTTGGCGATTGTTGTTAATCACTAACAAAGCTGCAACAAGTTATGATCGGGTTGTGCGTTCGGGCAGGTGTAGGCCAATTACTTATCTCCCTCTGAAATAACGGCAGAGAAGTTGTAAGACGCACACTTTCTGGGTCATTTTATTGCGGATCAGATAGTGTGTAGGTGTGATCACAGCGCCACACTGCGCCAACTACCGCAAACCTATCAAAGTTGCAGTTATTCTATTGACGTGGGGAACGACATTACCTATTCTCCGGTCAGCCTGGTGAAAAAGCACTCAGGCCACAAAAAACGAAAAGGAGATAGCAACAATGAACACAATCACTGAATCCGCTGTGCAAACTGGTGGAGCATCACTGCAGGTAGAACTCAGCAACAGCACCGATATCGCTACGCCGGTCGTTGCCCTTCTGTGCCCCGATGGTACCGTGGTTGCTCAGGCTTCCGTCTACAAGACGCAGCTGCGCGGCTACAACAACTAACACCAAAGAACAACAAACCAACTGGACGGCTGGGTATCGTTAGATTACCCAGCCGGCCAAAAATGAAAGCCCGTTTCAGGGCAAGTTGAAGAGGGGAATCAATATGTCAGATGGCATTCAACATTATACGGTGCATTCGCCAGGAGACGGATATGAGCTGGAAAGCTATCTGGGCGACATCGAGACGGTAGTCGCGCACACCAATCGGCGGCCCGTTCTGCTCGGATATTCACATACCGCTTTCTTCACTGCTCACTATGCTTTAAAAAATCCGGAAAAAATTGCGGCCCTGATTCTGATTGAGCCGGCACTATTTAATGACCGCGAAGAGTTGCTCAGTCGCGCACGGAAAGCGCTGGAAGGAGATGAACGGGGATCAATGCAGGAATTGTTAGATAAGGTGCAGCCTGATTTAGGCGAAGATCCCAACCTGGTGCAGGCTTATACCAGCATGGTCACAAAGTTTACCAGCAGTTCAGCCGCCATCGGAATGGAACTCCTGGTCCGTGCCAACCATCCGGTTTCCGCCGAGCAGCTTTCCACACTGAAAATGCCTATATTGCTCATTGGAGGAACAAAAAGCCACGCCGCCTATACGGTCCACCGCGCAGCCAGTATCCTTCCTCATCCTTACGTATGGTGGATTGAAAACGCTACCCACATGGACATTATGGGTGAGCAGTTCACTGAAAAAGTGGCCCTCGGCATCAACTCTTTTTGTGCCGCGCATGGCCTTGATAAGCCGCAACTGGGATCATGAACAACTATATCCTCATTATTTTTGATAGCTGCCGGTATGATTCGTTTGTTCAGGCCCAGCCAAAGGCTTTGGGGAAGCTGGGCGGGATCGAGAAGCGATATTCGTATGCTTCATGGACCGCGCCCTCGCATTTCAATCTCCTCATGGGGCTGATGCCACATGATAGTCCGCGGTACACGGTGGCCTCCGATAGTTACAAGCTGGAATTTGGGAAATATGGAGCCAGGCTGGGAACAGAAGACCTTGACTTCAAAGCGATGCTGCCCAGTCTTTATCTGCCGCTCTTTCTTAAAGAAAAACTGGGCTATGCAACTCATGCCATGGTCTCTCTGCCGGTATTAAATCCTAAAACTGTTCTGAATCGCGGATTTGATACTTATACCCTCATGCCTAAGCATAATGATATGCGAGCAATGTTGCGGAACATGTCCTTTGAACAGGAGCGGCCTTCATTCTACATGCTGAATGTTGGCGAAACACATTACCCCTATGGGTTGCCGCATGAAGACCCTGCGGGATGGCCTAAGATCCACGGTGTGCATGGAATTTATAAGCACATGGGCGACTCAGCCACAGTTGACCCTCAGCCCGAGCAGAAGCGGGCTTTCCCCGCCGAACAGATGATGAAGGAAATGCGCAACCGGCAAGTTGCCGCCGTAACGTATCTGGACAGCGTCATGGAAGAGCTCTTCGATATAGTTCCACAAAATACCTATATTACTGTGACCGGAGATCACGGAGAGCTGTTTGGAGAAGATGGCTATTTCGGGCATGGACCCATTATGCACCCCAAGGTTATGGAGGTGCCTTTTGTTGAAGGACAAATCAGGTAAGGAGTTAAAAAGAAGGCTATGCGAAGAGTAATCCAATTCTTCCTGACCTCTTCTTTTACCGGAAGATCCACTAAGGTATTGCTCGCCACCGCTATTTCCCTGAGCCTGCTTGGGGGTGCAGCCAATGTTGCGTTGCTGGCATTAGTAACCCGGAGATTGTCTGGCGATTCAAGTGCGACCTGGACTTTTATAGCAGCGCTGCTGGGATTGGGAGCATTGTTGGGAATAACCCGCGGGGCAGCGCAATATCTGTTGACGAAGGTGACAATCGACACGCTGGTTGCATTACGCACGGCGTTTTGCAAGGAAGTTACGGCGGCGCCGCTCGCGGTCCTTGAACATCTGGGCAGCGCTCGGCTGACGGCGGCATTTACGGAAAACATGCCGGCCATTTCGAATGCCCTGGTGCAACTGCCTAATGTGATTCTCTATGCCATCGTTGCCGGCGGCAGCATCGTTTATATGGGATGGCTTTCCTGGCTAGCTCTGATGCTGATTCTGGCTGCAGGCGCGATTTTTCTCGTGTCTTACCGCGTCGTCAACCATCGTGCGCAGGCAGAGTTCGGGAAAGCATTTGTCCATTATCGCGCCTTGTTAAAAGGTTTCCGCGAACTTGTGGATGGCGCCAAGGAGCTCAAGCTGCATCGCCAGCGCCGCCAAGCGCATTTGGCATCTGCAATCGGCGCTCCTTTGAATGGCTTGGCGCGGCATCGCATCAAATCATCCTTTCTTTATGGCGCGGCTGAAGCCTGGTCTACCACAGGCATGTTCTTCGGCATTGCAATGGTTCTGATGTTTGCTCAAGGAAAGCGCGAGATCGGAACCGGGTTCGTGGTGGCGTTGCTGTATCTGATGCCTTTTGTCCAGGGAATTCTCTCCACTATGCCTGCATTTTCCCAGGCAGAAATGGCCGTCAAAGCTGTCCAGGAACTGATCGGCACACTTTCTCAGAGCTCTGACGTTACGGACACCGATACTCAAAGCGCAAACCGCTGGTATCAAATTTCTCTTGAAAACGTGACCTACCGCTATGACAGCGGAGATCCTGATTCCAGTTTTCAAATCGGTCCAATGGATTTCAGCATGACGGCAGGAGAGGTCATATTCGTAACCGGCGGAAATGGAAGTGGAAAGACCACATTTATCAAAGTTCTAGCCGGATTGTACTATCCCCAAGCGGGCACAATCCTGGTAGATGGCGCGCCGGTTGCCGCAGCCGGTATTGACAGGTACCGGCAGAGATTTTCGTCAGTATTCTTTGACTTCCACCTTTTCGACCAGTTATATGGCATGCCTGACATTGACGAAAAGGCAGCTTTGTATCTGAAGCATCTTAAACTGGATCACAAGGTCAGCGTTAATGACGGGAAGCTATCTACCACTAACCTATCGCAAGGTCAACGAAAGAGACTGGCGCTGCTTACCGCTTATCTGGAGGACCGTCCAATTTATATCTTCGATGAGTGGGCAGCGGACCAGGACCTTGAATTTCGCGAATTTTTCTACTATGAAATCATTCCAGGATTGAAACGGCGCAACAAAACGGTGATAGTCATCAGCCACGATGAACGTTACTTTCATCTGGCGGACCGCGTGGTCAAGCTCGAATTGGGCCACGTGGTGCAGGAAATTGATAAGCAGAAACTCGAAAAAACGTCAGCATTAGTGTGAATTAGAGGTTTGGGCGACAATGGCTGCCAAACAAAAAATAGTTGTCATAGTTACTGAAGGGGCCTCCAACAAGCTGGTCCAAGAATTCATCAATGAGGGTTATCTGCCCGGATTCAGCCGGCTATTGTGCCAGGGTGCATGGGGTGAAATGGCTTCGCACGTCATCCCCTATGAGCCACCAGGTTTGATGACCGCTTTTACCGGGGCCAGTTCTTCCCAGCACGGCTGGTATTCCTATTGGAGCGTCCACGAACCGAACCACAAGCCGCGGGTGCTCACCTCTGACGATCTGCATGTGAAACCATTCTGGCTGCGCCAGGAGCATGCGAACCGCCACTTCTCGATCATCAATGTGCTGGGCACGCACCCGCCGACGCCCCTGCCTGGAGAGCTGATCAGCTATCCGATGAGGCAGACGTTGAAGGCCAGCCATCCAGCCGATCTTCTGGCTTTGCTTTCGAGAGAAGGATTGCATTATACCCACGATGTCTCGATCTGGTACAAGGGCCAGGAGCGAAATGAGTTTGTTTCACGCATCATCGACGCCGACCGCAGACGCGCTGAACTGGCGTTGCATTTCTATCAGAGGGGATCCGAGGTCGTCATTGTCAACCTCACGAGCATAGACCGTGCCTGCCATTACTACTGGCAGGAGCTTGAACCTGGATCGGGTGTCCCGCGAGCTGAATCCGCGATTCTGGCTGCCTTTCTTTGCGCTGACGAGTTGATTGAAAAATTGCTCAACTGCATGGATGACAACACTACATTGCTCGCGTTCTCTGAAATAGGGTTTGGTCCGCTTAAAGCATATTTATCAATTAATGAAATTCTGGCGAAAGCCAATTTTCTGCAATGGAAGCAGGTCAGAACGCTGGTGGACTGGGAAAAAACAATCGCCGCTGAGGCCGTCCAGGGCACAAGTGGAGTGAACATTAACCTGAAGGGACGTCATCCTGATGGGACTGTATCGCACCAGGATTACCACAAGGTGCGGGCTGATGTTGCGGAGGCTTTGCGCGCAGCTATTAATCCTTATACCGGATTAAATCTCTTTGCCGGCGTAGCGGCGCGAGAAGAGGTATACGAGGGGCCCAAAGTACAGGAGGCCCCTGACCTGATCCTGTTTCCGGTGGATGACCGCTATCTTCCTTTGGGCGATCCAGTATGGGCGCTGCATGTGAACCGTCCTTTGCAGAGTGGTTGGCATCGTGATCGCTCATATTGGGCTTCGGTCGGCCGTGACGTTTCGGCGGGGCAGCGGCCGGATCCAGCATCATTGCTTCAGGTCCTGCCTTCGATCGAATACGCACTGGGCATGCAGAGCGAATGTGAACAATTGCCGCTTTCAGTCGAAAGGCCGGTACGCGTTTAGCAGGGGATGATCATGAGGATTTTAGTCAGCGGTCAGAAACAATTCGGAGCATCGGTTCTAAAGCTTTGTCTGGCGGAGGGACACGAAGTTGTTGCTGCGGCTTCGCCCGCGTTTTCCAGTTCCTACTCCACCACTGGTGAACAGCTACCGGATCGATTACGTTTCGCGGCTGAAATGGCGGGAGTACCATGGATCTCGTCTGACCTTCTGCGGGCCGATGCTGTTCCAAAACGTACTGACCTGATTATTGCCGCGCATAGCCACGCATTCCTCGGACGCAAGACGCGGGCCCGAGCTGCCCTGGGCGCCATTAGCTATCATCCGTCTTTGTTGCCTCTGCACCGCGGCCGTGATGCTGTCCGCTGGACCGTACATATGAATGAACGCATAAGTGGCGGCACGGTATTCTGGCTTACTGATACTTTGGATGGCGGCCCTATCGCCGCGCAAGCACATGCGTTTGTGCGTCCGGGAGACACGCCCACCAGCCTTTGGCGTGAAGTTTTATTTCCTCTCGGGCTGCGCCTCATCAAGAGAGTTCTTGCCGACCTTTGTGCAGGTAGAAAGGTGGCAGTGCCACAGGACAACCGACTCGCTACCTGGGAACCGAGCTGGGACCGTCCTCCGGTCTTCCGTCCTGAACTCCCCGAGCTGAGTGACGGAACTTCACAAATGCCAATGACTGTGACACGAGAAGATGCAGAAGATGTACTGTCCGGCTTTGTGGACAATGATGCGGAAATAGAGATAGCGCCTGCGTGGCAGGTTTCCCATCAACATGGCCTGGTATATGATCCGGTTGGCTGAAGAAAAAGCCTGAAGCTGGATGAGCGCAGCAGTCACTTGAGCGGGAAAATATCCGCCTTCCGGCCGGCCAATCGAGAATCAAGTCTGGTAGGCGTGATCATAGATGGGGCGGGTTTCGTTCCTGTTCAGCAAAGGTCTCTGATCTTAGTTAAATCCAAATCGATACGACTGCGCGAGATTTAATCATCAAGAGTTGCGCAATGACCGAAACCTGGGTTTGTAGACAAACTCCATGTGCCGGTAGACCAGGCGCAGACCCTGATACTCCTTTGCGGAACGCTACACCGATAGATGCTCCTGGCTGCTTTGCAACATGACGCCCTCAAGTTTCTCCGCCTCCGTTGCAATTTGGCGATAGCGGAGCTCCTTATCATCAAGGTAGATTTCGATGAAGGCCCGCCTCCCGCTAATCGTGCCCTGAATCAGAGCTTCAGACAAGGGATCTTCAATGTACCGCTGCATGGCGCGGCGCAAGGGCCGGGCTCCATAACTTCGGTCTGAAAGTGTCTGATCGAGCAACCATTTTTTTGCCTCATCTGTTACCGTGATCGTGATTTCACGGTCAGCAAGATTGGCATTGAGCTGCTGGACCAGCAATTCAATGATTTGCATCAGATCTTCATCCGCCAGAGTTTTGAAGACGATGATTTCATCTATGCGATTGATGAACTCAGGACTAAAAACCTTTTTCACCTCGGCCATAACCATGTCTTCCACGTTGGCCGCGATCAGTTCTTCGTTGTTGTGCTGGAAGCCGAGCCCGCGCTGTTTCATGAGATGGCGGGCCCCGATGTTAGAAGTCATGATGATAAGCGTGTTCTTGAAATCCACCGTATTGCCAAGTCCATCGGACAAGTGGCCATCGTCAAACACCTGCAAAAGTACATTGAAGACGTCTGGATGCGCTTTCTCGATTTCGTCAAGAAGAACCACGCAATACGGAGACTTCCTGACCGCTTCCGTCAGCTGGCCACCTTCTTCATAGCCAAGATATCCAGGAGGTGAACCAATCAGCCTGCTGACAGAATGCTTTTCCATGAACTCTGACATATCAAACCGCACCAAAGACCGCTCGCTGTTGAAGAGAAAATGCGCGAGGGTGCGGGCAGCTTCCGTCTTGCCGACGCCCGTGGGTCCAAGGAAAAGGAACGAACCCATGGGACGCTGGGGCGACTTCACACCGGCACGCGAACGCCGGATAGCACGGGCAAGCGCACTAATTGCGCTATCCTGCGAGATGACTCTTCTATGCAGTTCTTTCTCAATTCGTAACAGCTTTTTGCTTTCCTCTTCTTTAATTGCCGTAAGTGGCACTCCTGTCCATCGGCTGATGACCTCTTCCACATCCCCTACTTCCACGTTAGCGGGTACCCGGGCATCAAGCTGGTATTTCTGGTTGATGATGAGAAGGTTTTCGCGTTCCTTGCGTTCCTCATTGGAGTAGAAGCGCGCCTTGTCGAACTCGTGATTCAATACCGCATATTCCATGCGGCTCAGGATGAACTTGATCTTCTTCTGTACCTCGACCACCTCGGGGGGCAGCACACATTCACGCAACTTGACCCGGGCGCCCGCCTCATCGAGCAGGTCGATGGCCTTGTCGGGCAGGTAGCGATCGACAATGTAGCGGTTGGAATAGCGGACCGCTTGACAAATCACATCCGGAGAATAAGCCACTCCATGAAATTTCTCGTACTGCTCTTTCAATCCATGCAGAATATTTACCGCTTCTTCTTCGGTGGGCGGTGAAACTTTGACGGCCTGGAAACGGCGCTCCAAGGCCCGGTCTTTCTCAATGTATTTGCGATACTCGGCGGGTGTAGTGGCGCCAATACACTGTATTTCGCCGCGCGAGAGTGCGGGTTTGAGAATATTTGCTGCATCCATCGATCCTTCGGCTGCTCCCGCGCCGACCAGCGTATGCAGCTCATCGATGAAGATGATGCAATTTCGGCTTTCCGTGAGCTCTTTCAGAATGGCCTTCAAGCGCTCTTCGAACTGGCCGCGATATTTAGTTCCGGCAACGATGAGAGAAAGATCCAGTGAAAGGACTTTCTTGTCTGCCAGGAAAGAAGGTACTTCATTTCTGACGATCTGCTGCGCCAGGCCTTCGACAATGGCCGTCTTTCCCACGCCCGGCTCCCCAATGAGCACTGGGTTATTCTTTGTTCGCCGGCAAAGAATCTGTATGACTCTTTCCAGTTCGGCGCCCCGTCCAATGAGGGGATCGAGATGGCCTTCGCTTGCCGCTTGTGTGATATCGCGCGAAAACTCGGCAAGAATTGATGGTTCACGCGCTGCGCGCTGATTCTGGGACTGTCCCAGAATACTGCGTGCCACCATTGTTCTTTCTGTAGATCTTTCACCCATAATTACCTCATGATGATCCGCAAAATTCATGGCTGAGATTCGTTTCTTCCTTGCTCAGACATCACGTGCTGGAATGCAAACTTTGAGCGCCGCCTGGGCTGCAACGTCAGCTAATGCAGTCGGCAAGACATTGTTCCTGCTCTATCAGGAACCTGGAGTCTGCTGACAACCACTTCCAGCCATTCACAAAGCGGTCAGAGCACCACAACCTTTCTCCGTTGTTGCTTTGCATGTAATTCAAGATCTTCTCAATTCCCGTTTGAGAGATCTGGGACTTGTAGCATGAGCAGCACTTCTGCTTCCACGGAGAGTCTCCGGGCCAGCGGACCAGGAACACTTGCAGGCTGTGTTCCAGCATTGCTGCGGTCTCCCTGACTGTCCCTGCTATGCGCTCACTCGTCGCCGAGGCTGCATAGGGCAGATCCTCATAGAAGGCAATAGGCAAGTGCCGGTATTTCTCAAGGGCCGCCTGGCGAGCAATATAGTGGTCGGGATGGTTTCCAATCGCCAGCGGTGCGAGTACCGCGGTCTCATTGCCAACTTCTTCAAGCCTTTCCACGAGGTGGATGGCAGTGGCAGTAATATCATAGGAGGAAGATGGCTGTATCAATACCGCACGCACACCCAGGCCAGTCCGTGCCGGAGCATCCTCCAATCCCAAATCATCAGACCGGCTGTTGCCACCAAGATGATGCAGGAAAAGCTCTTCTTCATGCCGTCGGCGAGTCATCGCGGTAAGACGATCGTTCCCACCTCCGAAAGGAGCAAAGCCGGTGAGCGTAAAACAATTAACGATCCTGACCATGGTTCCGGCCAGGGCCAACAACTTCAATGTAGCCGCCAGCGAGAAAGCTGCATCGTCGATGTGCGGGGAAATTACCATTATCTGGCGAGAGACACCAGCTTTGTCAGGCAAGGCACTCCCAGGCATTTGCTGAATGCCGGCAGATTCGCAAGCATGAGATTCTTTATACATAGGCCACAGGCGCCTTCAGGAGTTGGGGCCACTGAACCGCGTCATGTCCAAAAATGATCTGTTCAATATTTTCCTCATAAACGAGGGCCCGCAATTTGGCAATGCTGCGAAGCGTGGCTTCTTCATCCATGTCAAATGGGTGGACCATTCCCGCTATGTTCAGCATTGACGCCTTTGAGATTGCATCTATGGCCAGGAGCACCTTTCGCGACGGCAGCCGGACCAGCACTGACTGATGCCCCGGCACATGACCGCTTGTTTCTATGAGTGAAATGCCGGGAAGTACCTCTTCATCGCCGTCGACGAGCGAGTATTGAAGGTCGGGGTGGTCCCAATGCAGGCGGTGCATTTCGAAGCGCCAGTGTGTCCCGGAGAGTGCTGCTTCATAATGCCTACGTTGCACAAAGAACTTCGCGTGCGGAAACAAGTCATGGCCGCCGCAGTGGTCAGGATCGAAATGACTGCAAATCACAAAATCAATCTGGGCGGGTTGAAGGCCAATGGAGCGCAGCCTGTGGGATACATGATCTTCCGGCGTAACACGAAACCAGTGAACCGCACGAGTGGCTCCGGAAGAACTGAGTGGAAAACCGGTGTCGATTAATACTTTCCGGCCATCAACCATCTCCAGCAGATAACCCGGCACCGGGACTTTTGTGAGTGGATGCATCCCATATTGAAAGATGAGAAGTTTGATCGGACCATTCCATGCTGCCGCTGCCAGGGGCGCAGTGGAGGTTTCGAGTTTGCCCAAAGATCCGACCATTCAGCACCGTATTGAACAAGAGAACATCATCAGGCGATTCCGCAGCCGCCTGGGTTGCCGGCCGCGGACATTGATTCTAGTTTCGCCGCATTTCGTCATTTTCCGCTATGCTCTGGGAGATAGCAGGTAGAGTTTTCACCCAATCATCGATCTCGGAACAAAAGGCGAGCACCGCGCTCCGCTTTGTGCCTCTTGGCCTGCGGACCGGCAAAGCGAATTCTGCTTCCCATCGTTGTACGGTTCTTACACCGGCGGAAAGGTAGTCAGCGATTTCCTTCCAGCAATGCAGGATTTTCTGGTGCGATTGAGTATCCATAACATTCATGACCGTTCCCCTTGCAATGAATTTACCTGTCCTACTGGCACGCCGTGCCAGCCGTTTACAATGCGGAAATTTCCGCGCCATAAAGCTGCTCAGGCGAGCTTCCTGCCTATTACCGTTGCGAGCGGCCGAAGCTCGTCCATTAGTCCCTCAAACTGTGCCGGATAAAGTGACTGTGCGCCATCTGATAAAGCCCTGTCCGGGCAATTGTGCACTTCGACTATTAACCCATCAGCACCTGCCGCTACCGCCGCGCGTGCCATTGGCGCAACCTTGTCGCGGAGGCCGGTACCATGTGATGGATCGGCAATCACGGGCAGGTGCGAAAGCTGTTTAATGACAGGAATGGCCGCGATATCCAGGGTATTGCGGGTATAAGTTTCAAAGGTGCGGATGCCACGCTCGCAGAGAATGACCTCGTAATTCCCGCCCGCCATGACGTATTCAGCGGCCAGCAGCAACTCTTCGATCGTTGCTGCTATGCCTCTTTTCAGCAAAATCGGCTTGCGTATCTTGCCAAGTTTCCTCAGGAGGTCAAAGTTTTGCATGTTGCGTGACCCGACCTGGAGGATATCGATGTAAGGAAGCATGGCTGGAATCTGCGAGACCTCCATGACCTCGCTCACTGTGATCAATCCAAACCGCTCGCCGGCCTCCCGCATCATTTGCAGCGCAGGCTCGCGGAGGCCCTGAAAGGAATACGGAGACGTGCGGGGCTTGAAAGCTCCGCCCCGCAGACAACGCGCTCCGGCGGAGGAAACGGCATCGGCCACGGCGAAGAGTTGGTCACGTGATTCAACTGAACACGGACCTGCCATCACTACAACTGCACTCCCGCCTATCGCCAACCCTCCGGCAAATTGGATTACAGTACCCTCGGGCCGAAATGCTCTTGAGACTAGTTTGTAGTTGGAGCCGACCGGACGCACCTCGCGTACGCCTGGAAGCGAGGCGATGTTCTGAAGGTCAATTTCCTGTTTTGCTCCCACAGCACCCAACACTGTCTGGTGCTCTCCTGAGGAGCGGTGCACCTCAAAGCCCAGGGCAAAGAGACGTCCACTTACCTGCTGGATCTGCTCTTCTGATGCGCGCTCTTGCATTGCAACAATCATTGCTTTCTCGTAACTGCCTTTACTAGTGGTTACCGTGTCCCGGCCAGCGCTTTCGTCCCGCGTGTGGACCTCTGGCCGGAGTAGTAGAGAATGCAACTGCTTCCACACGAGCCTTTCAGCCGGGCTGAAGTGCTCTTCTAACTTCAGCCCCATATGACGATTTGATTATTTTTCAACTATGAAAATGAGACAAGGGTAATGTATTGGGGCAGTTTGCTTTGTATTGGGAACTATTGTTCAATGTTGGGAATTATTGCTATGGCATGTTGAAAAGATCCGAACTGGCTGAAACCACGAACTATCTATGATCTATCTACATCACTTGATAAGGCACAGTATGACCAAAGAAATTCAATTTAGCATGGAGGCGGAGGATGGCACATCGCTAATTGTTAGAGATATGCCATACTTCGATTGATTGCTGCCAAGCCAGCAGCATGAAAGATTCACAGGGGGCAACGTGCTTAAGGCATTTGAACAACTTGGAATTACAGTAGAAACCGCGTGGGAAGAACATGGCCGCAGCGAGACTGTCTTCAGTCAGATAGCAACGGAGGCGATCACAAAGTCAGGAGTGCTGACCAGTGTGAATCCGGAGGAAATCATTGCGTGGCTCATGAGCTCGAATGAAATCCCCAACCAGGACGCTACAGATTTCGGACAGCCGCCGATTAACCTCTACGTTGGTAATGGGTTTTACATTCAGGCGCTTTTCTGGATTGACAGCACCACGGCAATTCACGAGCATTCATTTTCCGGCGCCTTTGGAGTGCTTTACGGTTCGAGCGTTCACAGCACGTACAGTTTCACCGCGCAGAAAGTAGCGTCAAAACGGCTGGTGGTTGGACGAACCAATTTTCTTTCCGCGGAGCTCTTGCAGCGCGGTGATGTGCGCACGATTCTTCCCGGCGACAAGCTGATCCATGCGCTCTTCCACCTGGACCGTCCGTCCGTAAGCCTGGTGGTCCGGACAGCAGCAAAGCTACAGCTCGAAAGACCACAATATGCTTACCTGAAGCCGTATGTAGCATTCGATGACGTGAATCTTTCCAAACTACAGGTAGTCCAGTTACGTATGCTGGAATCACTTTTTGCCACCGATCTGGAAGCATTCTGGCGGACGGCTGGTGAAGTCGTTAGCAAGTGTGACCCTTTCATTTTGTGCCAGGTGTTGGCGATTGCTTATCGGAAGTCAGACGATGCCACGCATTGGAACACGCTGGTTGACCGCATCAGCAGTGAGAATCGGGGCTTGGTTGATTACATTGTTCCCTGTTTAAATGAAGGAAATCGTTCGAACCGGTTGTTTTCATTGCGCGCAACCGTACACGACCCGACCCACAGGTTCTTCCTTGCGCTCCTGCTGAACGTTCCGCAACGCGAAGAGATCTACAAGCTGGTGGCCCAGAGATTCCCTTCCTCTGATCCAAAGACTTTGATATTGAAATGGCTCGGAGAGATCTTTGGCGAAGGGCGCGCTGGCATCAGAATCAGCCCTTCTGCGCTGTTCCTGATCGACCGCATGATCGAAAACCCGGATTATGAAAGCTCGAAGGCCATCCTGCAGCGGCACTTTGAAGCGTTTCCAGATGTCGACGAACCGGCGCTCAGGAATTCCTGGGCACAAGTCCAGAATGTGGATTTTCTGAAACCGCTGCTTACCAGCACTGCTGTGATTTAACAAGCTTGGTGGAGGTGGTGATGGATGGATTTGCGATTTGCCAGTCATGTGCGGGTTCTCTGGCTGCGCACATACCCGTTGCACGGGACACGTCGCGGAACCCGGTCGGATGTTGCATTCGCTGTCAATCGTTCGCCTGCCGATTTCATGGAAAGCGGGAAAGCAGGTCCCAGCGGTTCCGCTGCGTGGAATGTCTGCCGGCTGCTCTCCTCTACAGCGCAGTCGCCTATAGTGGTTCGGAGAACGAGTTGGCCAAGGCGATCATTGTGCGGCAGGGGGGCGGCGGACAAAATGCCTTCGAGATCTGCGATCCAAAATCATTCCTGGAAGAACACGAGCTGGTAAGAGTGCAGACCGGCGAAACTCTGAGCGAGTTCTACCAGAGGTCTGAGTTTAATCTCTATCGGGTTGAGCTCGACCAGCCAGGCTGGGAGAGGACCGTTCGCGATCTCCGCAGGATTCAATTCCGGCTTGAATCGACCAGGCAACGCGATTTGCTGAAACTTGCGGGTTCTTACATCGCGTTTATGTATCCTCTTGAAAGCCAGGCAGCTTTGCCACAGGATATGCAGGTATTACGCAGTTCCTTGCTTTCCAACTGCGCCGGCGTACTTGAGCAGGTGGATGGCTTGCTCGTAATATAACCACAACTCATCGCTTCTTCCGTAAGATCCACAGCCGCCACGTGAGGAGTGCCAATTTCTGCGTCGTGCAAGATGCGCGGGGCGTGGGTTACACGCCCCGGCCGGGGGAAGAGAGCGCCTTATGGCGCCTAGTGGATAGACCGTGAATTCTTCGCGGGAGTTTTCATTGTCCGAGTCCCGCAAGGAACGAAGTGACGACTGGCTCCAATTGAACCGAAATCTTTTCTGACATAAGGTCGAGGTGTTCCGCGCCGCGTACCCACCAGACCGAGGCAGCAGGCAGAATACGAGACACCCTGGTTACTGTATATGCTGCATGACTTTTGGTTCCTCCAACCACCAGAACAGGAATTTTCAGGGCAGCAAGTTCCTCTTCTGTGATCGGATTGTCTGCGCGAACGAGGAATTCATCTACCAAGGTCTCGGCGCTGTTGACGTTCTTGAGCAGGCTTTTTGCAAGATCGGCGGCCTTTTCAGCATGCATTCCAATGCTGGGCTGGACTCGGCGCAACATGCTCTTCATTGCTTCCTCGGAGCCAGCTTCTTTAGCCAGGCGCGCACGCTGCAGCAGTTCCTCCCGGCTGTTGAAAAGGGCAGGTTCGACTAGAATGAGCCCGGCAACTCTCTCTGGATTAGCTATGCAGTAAGCGGTTGTAAAGTATCCACCATGGGAATAGCCAAGCAGGACAGCACGGTCCAAACGAAAATGGTCAAGTACCGAGTTGATGTCGCCGATATGATCGGTCAAACCAGCATGCTTTGCCGTGTTTGATTTCGCATCGGCACTGCTGGTCCCATAGCCTCTCATTTGCATCTCGACAACCGGCCCGAGCAGTCTTGCTAGTACATTGCTTCCACCGCAAGCCAACGCCACGATTGATGATGGACCTTTCACTGCGGCTGTGCCATAGGTGATTACTTCAATATGTGCGCCCTTGGACGCAACTAACTTAGTATTGCTCATTTACTTTTTCCTTTGTCTGATTATTGAATTGCCCCCAGAACGGTCGATAGAACCTTTTCCGCGCTCTCTTTAATGCTTTCCTCATCAGTCTTACATTCGATTTCAGCGAGGAGCGGTGCTTCATAAGGGTCATCAATGCCTGTGAATCTGCGGATTTCGCCGCTGCGCGCGCGTTTATAAAGTCCTTTGGGATCTCGCTGTTCGCATACCTGCACCGGAGCATTCACATAAACTTCCATGAAACTTCCGATTTGGGCGCGTACTTCGTCGCGAATGGCGCGATATGGTGAAATAGCCGAGACCAGCGTCACCACGCGGTTACGGCTCAGCAATTGTGCGACATAACCGATCCTGCGTATATTTTCTTCTCTGTCCTGCTTACTGAATCCTAGGCCGTGGCTGATATGGTTGCGCATAACATCTCCATCCAGCATTTCCACGCGGATGCCGCGCGCGAGCAATTCTGTATAGACGGTCTTGCAAATTGTCGTTTTTCCCGCGCCGCTCAGTCCGGTCATCCATACCGTCAAGCCTTTATGGTTCGCAGCTGAGGAGACCTGTTCCAACAGCGACGGCCGCGAACCAGGCACCGTGATGGCCGGTTCATCCTCGGCAATAATTCCCACAGCTACCGTGTTGTTCTGGATAGGGTGCACAACAATGAAACTTCCGGTGACCTTGTTGATGTGGTACGGATCACAGAATATCGGCTTGTGAGTTTCAATCGTGACTTCGCCAATTTCGTTCAGGCCAAGCAAGGTAGCAGGCAATTCGTTCAACGTATTGATATCGAGCTTGTGATGAAGCTGGTCCGCACTCATGCAAACGGTCTGGGTTGCATGCTTCATCAGGTAGGGCCGATTGAGCGCAAGCGGGTCAGGGGACATCCAGATGAGTTTGGCGCGTAAGCGACGGCGCTCGGGCGGCTCGGTTGTCGCATCGCACAACATGTCGCCTCGTCCCAGATCAATATGGTCTCTGAGCGTAATTCCAACCGACATGGGAGCGAATGCTTCCTTCAGCTCCGTTGTGTGAAGAAACACCCGTTCCACTCTCGTTCGCTGACGGGAAGGCAGCGCCATCACTTCCATTCCTGGTCGGATGAATCCGGAGGCGACCTGACCAGCATAGACGCGCATATCCTGGTTAGGACGAATCACCAGCTGTACCGGAAAACGCAGGCTGCTGAATACCTGGGCCTGCCTGGTTTCAGCAGTCTCGAGAATGTTCAGAAGTGGAGGTCCGTCATACCAAGGCATCCGCCGGCTGAGCTGTGTAACGTTGTCTCCGTTCAGAGCGCTTATCGGTACAAATTGAAGATCGCCAAAATGCAACGGCGCTGCGTATTCAAGAAAGCTATTCCTGACCTGCTGAAAGATTTCGTAATCGAAGTTGACCAGGTCCATTTTGTTCAATGCCAGGACAATATTGCGAATACCCAGCATCCATGCGGTATATAAATGACGGCGCGTTTGGGTGAGAATGCCCTTGCGGGCATCAACCAGGAGCACCGCCAGGTCGGCATTGGATGCGCCAGTTACCATATTCCGCGTGTATTGCTCATGTCCGGGGGCATCCGCGATGATGAACTTGCGCTTTGGCGTGGCGAAGTACCGATAGGCTACGTCGATGGTGATTCCCTGTTCACGCTCAGCTTTCAGGCCGTCTGTAAGCAATGACGGATCGAACTCCTGGCCGCGCTGCCTTGAAGCCTTGTACACCGCCTCCAGTTCGTCTTCATAAACTGTGCCGGCATCGTGCAGCAGCCTGCCGATCAGAGTGGACTTTCCATCGTCTACACTGCCGGCGGTCAGGAAACGCAGCAGATCGCGAGATGGCTGAGCTGAAGCTGTGGAAATCAAAAGTATCCCTCCCTTTTCTTTAATTCCATTGAGCCTTCCTGGTCGTGATCAATCAGCCGATTTTCGCGTTCTGATCTGCGGAAGGACTTGAGTTCATCGATAATGGCGGGAATACTGCTTGCCTGCGAACGCACAGCTCCGCTGCAGTATGTGCAACCAAGAGAGCGCATCCGGCTGGTTACGGTTTCAAAGCGGTCGCCCGCCTGCCAGGGCGCCTCATGTTCGGGCAGTATGACCAAGTCGCCACGAATTACGGCTTTGCGCGGCTTGGCAAAATAGAGTGGCACCACCGAGATTTTTTCGCGCTCAATGTATTCCCATACGTCCAGCTCCGTCCAATTTGAGAGTGGGAAGACCCGGACACTCTCGCCTTTTTCGATCCGGCCGTTATAGAGGTTCCACAACTCCGGACGCTGGTTCTTGGGGTCCCACTGGCCAAATGGATCACGGAATGAGAAGATCCTTTCCTTGGCGCGCGATTTCTCCTCGTCCCTGCGCGCACCGCCAATCGCCGCATCGATTTTGTGTTCCGCCAGTGCATCAAGCAGGGCTTTGGTCTTAAGAAGCGCACAACATTTTGATGTGCCCAGTTTGAAGGGGTTCGCGCCGGCTGCAATGGCTTCATGGTTGGTATGGACAATCAGGTCTACATTGAATTCACGCGCAATGCGGTCGCGAAATTCGATCATTTCCCGGAATTTATAAGTAGTATCGATATGGAGCAAGGGAAAGGGGATTCTGGCGGGATAGAAGGCCTTCTGGGCCAACCTGAGCATGACGGAAGAATCCTTGCCTATGGAGTAAAGCATGGCCGGACGCGAGAACTCAGCCCGCACTTCGCGCAGAATATGAATACTTTCAGATTCGAGGGCATCGAGATGTGACAAACGACGATGGTTCATAAGTGCGCTCAAGTCTCGATATAATCGTTCCGGTTTCTTGTTTACGAGCCGCCGTGCGGCTGCCGCAAATTGTCAAAGCTATGATCGACCTTCATGTCCACACCACATTTTCAGACGGCACCTCAACTCCCGAAGATTTGCTTGCGGAAGCGCAGTCCACCGGCCTGGAAGCGCTGGCCATCACGGACCATGACACCTTTGAAGGCTTCAGCGCCGCCATGTCACTCACTGGCAGGCACGGCATTGAGTTGATCTGCGGCGTGGAACTGAGCACCCGGCTTTTTGCTCCCGAGTTTAATGGGCAAAACATTACCGTGCATCTCCTGGGCTACTTCTTCCATCAAATGCCGCCAGCCGACTTCAGGGCATGGCTGAAAACAATTGTGTCTACGCGGCATGAACGCAATTGCCAGCTGATTACACATCTCCAAGCAAAGAACCTGGATCTCAAATGGAGCGATCTTCCGTTTCCTCCTGAGACCGTCAGCCGCGCTCATATCGCCCGGGTAATCGTCAACAAAGGTTACGCGCCCGACCGGCAAAGCGCTTTTGATCTCTATCTATCTGACCAGGCACTGCACGGAATCGAGCGAAAGCTTCCGTCAGTGCTTGAGGGCATTGAGAGGATCCGTGCCGCTGGCGGTCTGCCCTCGCTTGCTCACCCGGGTCGACTTCCTTTCCGCGAACCTTCCAGGCTCCAATCGTTCATTCAGCAATTGACCGCAAGCGGGTTGCAAGCGCTGGAGGTTTATCACAGTGACCACACCCCTGCTGAGACTGAACACTTCCAGGCACTTGCCCGCGATTTTCATCTCCTGATCACCGGTGGTTCCGACTATCACGGCGCAAATACACCCGAGATCACACTGGGAAGAGGCCGGGGAAATCTTTGCCTGGAATATGCGCTCATTGAAATGATGAAACGCTCAGCCCAGGGCTCCCGCACACTTTTTTAACGGCCATCTTTAACGACCGTCCTCCGCCTCTACCTGGCCCATGCGCCGGCCTGAGAAAACTCAGGCCGCCACGTTCTCCAGCTTGAAATTGGGGTTCTGCACAATTCCGAAGACGTTCCCCCAGGGATCAGTTACTGTGCCAACAAGAATTCCTTCGCCAACATCCATGACCTCCGTATTGGCTTTGGCGCCGAGTTCCTGAAGGCGTTTATATTCGGCATGCGCATCCTTCACGCCCCAATAGGTGTAAGTGCTGCCGCCTTTGGTCACGCGCTCCACGGATGGATTCAGCCCAAGTTCATATCCGCCCACGTTGAAGCCCACATAAAAAGGCTGATCAAAATAGGGGTCCTTCCCCAGCACTTTGGAGTACCAGCTCTTGGCCTCGTCGAGATCGTCAACGTGGTACATGGCAATTCGAAGTCCTTGCAACATTCTCCATCTCCTTGAACAAACGTATTACCGGGTTGTGCCTGGTTATGCTGGACAAGGCCATCACCTTGTCAGTGATCTGCCGCCGCAACGCTTCCCGGAGGTGGCGGTTGAAACAGCAGACCCAGGGCATACCTGCAACCAAGCGAGCACTAACTCCTGGCCGGTTCTTCGCGGCGCAACTCCACGCGGTAGTCCGGCACGGTATGAATTCCAATGACGACCGGGTGGCATCCGCGAAATTTTCCCGGGAACCGGTTATTAGGCTTCGTCAACGCGATCGTGAAATACACTTCAGCCGAATGGAAAAAATCAGCCAGCTTTTTGCCGAATTCAGGAGTGATTTCACCTTCCTGTAGGTAAGGCGCAATCTCCTCGGGAAACCTGACCTCGCTGACGATCCAGTCATAGCAGTCGCCCTTTGCATCCGCAAATTCGACGCGCAGAAAACGACGGCCAGCCGTGGACCGCTTCATATAAAACCTTTGTACATCCACTTTGATCAGACCCAGGCTGCGCAATCCTCTAAAACCGTCTTCTGCACTGGGATCCAGATGCGTCCGGATGAACTCAAGCCGTTCCTGCTCCGCAATCCAGTTTTCCCGCTCTGCTCGGCGTACCATGTGATGGTCTTCGGGACGAGCGTCCCCTGCGAGCGACTCCCCCAGTTCGGCATTGGCCCATTGGAAATACACAAATGGGGAGTCGCTCGCTTTCACCTCCGCCAATGTTGGAGTTTCCGGCCGTACCCAGGAACCATCTTCCGAAATTGCTCCCACGCAGGCTTCCACATCACTGACCTTACTGATGCCCAACGGTACGAAGCGGACCATGCGTTCAGTCCCAATTCTTCCGCTCGTTTCGATGATTGCTGCTTCGTTCATCTTGCTGACCTCTCCTGATTCATCGGTAGTTTTAGCTTGAGCGGCCTGCACCGTCAGACCGTCGGGCAATTACTGTTTTTCCGGCCTTCTGCCGAGACGCCCATCAGACCGGTCCGGTGCGTGTTGCGCCGGAACATCCGCGGAGACATTCCGCATTCACTTTTGAAGTGGTGATAGAAGTCGCTCAGGTGCGTGTAGCCAACGACGGCCGCGATGGCCTTGATTTCAAGTGAGCTTGAGTTGAGCAGCTTGCAGGCATGCTGCAGCCGGACATTCTTCAGGTACTCTCGAAAACCCATTCTCATTTCAGCGTTGAAAATCCGCGATAAATACCATACCGACAGCCCGGCTGCCTGGCTGATATCTTTCAATCCAAGTGACGGCTGGCTGTAGTTGTTCTCAATAAAGCGCAGGGCAGAGAGCAGACGCGGATCAGTTCCTTGTTCCATCTCCACTGCCGACGGCCTGAATTGTGTGAAAGAAGGAGCTTCAACAGCTAAGTTCTGCAGCATATAAGCCTCCGCCTTATGATGAAAACCGAAGGCGACCTTTTTAAGATCCAATGCTGGTTTGCATTTCGTAGATCTGGTGAGGTCGCCACCCACCTGCCATGAGATAAAGCAAGAGGCTTGCCAAACAGTGCAGGGCTGAATTTCCTGGCCGCGACCTGGTAAATCTTCCACAGTTGTCCGTATGTGGACAAATTTCAGCTCTAAACCGCGCGTTTTCAGCGTTGAATATTGGCTGCCATTTCAGGGAGCTGCTGCATTCACAATAGGCGCGAGAGAAAGGCTGTCCAACTTCGGAAAATGCGTCCATTGGTGGACAGTGTCGGTAATGGTACAAGCACCATTGTTTCGATCGATTCAGAAGAAGAGATCAGAAAAGCAAAAGAACTTTCAGGCGGGCGGGATTTGCAAATAGCTATATAGCTTTCGATATCTGGGTACGCGCTTGATGAATGAAAAAAGCCTGTCGCGCGAATGCAGCTTATTCTGAGGGTTCCAGCATCAGGATTGAGGGTAACAGCAGCGGATATCGCAAGCGCAATAAGGTATAACCTACACCAGCGAGGCCCAGGAACAATGACGATCTGAGCTGATCTATTCGAGAAGTTTGTGGGGGATGGGTTTGCAATAAAAGGCGGAAGTTATTCGCCGATGACCGCTCCACTGTGCGCTTGCTCATCCCGCGAGCGTGCTCTGAAAGCTGCAGCCGGTCCAGAAGAGTGCCTGCAGTATGTAAGACATCGATGCAACCAAAGTTGCCGCAGCAGAGCTGATCATTGTTTGACTCCGGCAACGCCCGGCTAATTGTCAGGGCGTTTTCGAGATCTAATCGCAGGGAAGGGTCGTCCATAGAACGGACAGCTCCCAGGCGGCTAAGAGCGATGCCCGGTGCGCCATCGCACCAGGAACTCCTCTCCATGATCTGGTTTGAGCGCGGATCGAGCCAGCCTTGCTGCTCAGGAATATAAAGAGTCCGCTCGAAGGCAAAACCTTCGAACGCACCATCATAGAATGCCTCCTCTTTCGTCTCCTGGTAGAGCCGCGAAAGCGCATAAGAAATTCCGCTTGCGCCATGGGCAAAGCCGGGAAGCGCAATTCCACCAACTCGCGGCCAACCCCGGGGTGCGCTCACGGTGGGTGAGCGGGAGCGCAACAAATGCCAACCACACGTCTCGGCAAGATCGCGGGCGGATTGCGGATTCATTCCGCGGGTCCTGGATACCTGCAGAAAAGCCAGCAGGGCCAACAGAGTTCCCGCAGATCCGTGCATCACATCCAACCAACGGTCTGCGGAAATCAGTTGAGGGTGAATCAATCCGACAAGCAGTGAAGCTGTATCCAGAAGCTCAGGCGCGTTCAGCCAATCTGCCATGTTTGTAAGACCATAAAGGCACGAGGCGAACCCAATCAACCCGCCCATAGCGACCTTGCCTATCTGGCCGCCCTGGCGATTGGCCGCCTGCCACTTTATCCAGCTATGGACCGGAGAGATAGTTTCCAGCGCCACTTCACGGGCCCGAGCATCCCTGCTTGCACGATAATATGCGGCGAAGTACATCGCCAGACCTGAAGCTCCATGGTAGAGGTTCAGATCTGTGGCGGCAGCATTCTCCACTTGCCGGCGATTTGCCGAAGATCGCCGCAGGACAAGGTTATATAACTCGGAAAAAATCTCTTCTGAAACATCCGCATGCGGACGATCATAAGAGCCATTCTCTTTATCGTTCTCCAATGGCCAATATCCTCGATTCACTCACTTTTTGACGCCAAGGCGTCAGCATGAAAGCTGGGTTTCATATCACTACTGCTGGTTTCACGCCTTCGGAAGAAGCAGTCGAGCATGAAAGGATTACCTTTTTCGCCCAGCAGCCGATTCAGGAAGAGGGCGATACCTGCGCTTCCGTTTCCGTAGCTGCATGAGAGGCGTGATATGGAATCGCCAGGAAAAGCAATGCCCCGCCGCTCCACCCGGAACTGCATGATTCCTTCCGCCACCTTATGAGCGGATTGCAGGAAGCGAGCCTCATGTACCAGTTCATACATGTCCAGCAGGAAATCTCCCAGACCGGAGAGGCCCATAAACTTCCCTGGAAAAACAGCGTATTTGCGGTCCGTATCCACGAAAATTCTTTCCAGAATTGACCGGTACTCTGGATTGCCCAGAAGCCGCCAGTAGCGAAGGACGCTCATGCCAATTCCCGCGCTTCCGTACTGCCAGTAGGGATAGTAGGGTGACTTGACCTGAACGGACTCCCGCCAGGAAAGCCCACCATCCTTGGTGTCGACTGCGTGACTCAGGTCAAATTCGAGCCCGTGCTGACCTGTGACAAGAAATTTTTCCTGGCCCGTTGCCAGATAGAGATAAAGAAGAAAAGTGGCAATACCGCTGGCGCCGTGCGCGAATCCAATGGCAGTACGGTCCTGGCCGCCCCAGTGGCAGAGACCCTGAGAGTGGTGGCATGTCTCCAGCAGATGCTTTCCTGCCATGATGGCTTTGTCCAGATAGAGCTGGTTCTCGGTCTCGGCGAAAAAGTGCAGGCAGGTTAAACCCCATCCTGCGATTCCGTAGAACACATCGGCAGAGTGAATGAGCAATGGGTGATTAAAGGTGCGCTGAAGGACCTTCTCAGCTTCTTTGGCTTTGCCCATTTTCGATAAGCACCAGGCGATTCCTGATAAGCCTGCATATAGGCCCGGCGCATAGGACTCGGAACTGATATTGTGGTGCAGAATCCAATCCGCAATATCTTCACGCGGAGCACCGGTTATCCTGCTCAACGCGTACCCTATTCCTCCCGCGCCCCAGGCCAGACTCAACGGATTTGTGGTGAATTGCTTCTGATCGGCAGGAAACAACCTGTCCTGCCGGGCAAAAGTGGCCACGTCGTTCAGATGAGTGTTGATGCCTTTTACAACGGTCTTGTAGTCAAGTATGAGATGCTGCGGTTCCGGCTGTGAAGGCGGGGCTGACAAGCAAGAAGCCACGATCGGGAAAGTGTCAGCCGGACGGGGACGGCGCGCCGGTTCCGGATCCATCAATGCCAAAATCATGTCCGCAATGGCCTGAGGAAAACGGACATCTCGCCGGATATTAGCCATCATTTCCTGGACGGCTTTCGGATTGAGATGGAAAAAGCCGGTTACAGGAAAGAGGTACGACATGAGTACAGCGCCGGCAGCATAGTAGTCATCTTCTATCGCCGCTTCGCCACCGGCCAAACGGTTTTGCGATACAAAACCAGGCGTATAAAGCATGCCGGCTTGATCTTTGCCGGACTCCCAAGCCCCTTCAAAATCAATCAGCTTCAGCTTGCCTGTGGTTTCCTCCACAATGATGTTGCTGGTGGAAAGATCGGCAAACACGACGTTGTACCGATGAAGGGTTTCAAGGGCTGCAAAAAGTCCGGTGCACACTGAGAGAAATATCTTCTGCCACTGGCAATAGTCCTCTTGCGTTGGCCTGGTCCTGACGAGAACATTGTGCTCCGCTGAATGAGAAGCCAGCGGGAGTCCTTGAATAAATTCCTCTACAAGGAACCAGTGCTCCCATTCTTCGAAAAGATCAATGGGCCTGGGAGCGATGCCCGTATCCTCGATCAGGGAGAGAAGACGATACTCTTTCTTGAGCAATTCCAGGGCGTCATGCCCATGGGCCATGGGGTTTACACAAGGACGGGCTTCCTTGATAACTACTCGATTGCCGGTTTTTTTGTCGAGTGCAGAGTAGACGCCTCCCGCATTGGAGAAGCCGAGCACATCCTGCACTTCATATCGGTTCTGCTTCAGGCAATGACTGTGTTCAGACGCTTCCCGCGGTTCTCCCGTCGGGACTATCGTGCTTACCCACGGCGGCGTTACGGGGTACGGCCTTCGTTCGTCCTGAAAGTGACTCCCATCGGGCGCGACCAATACCGGCGTGCGCTCTCCCTTTACATTCAGGACCTCATAAAGGCGCATTCCGCCGTAGCGGTAGAAGACTATCCGGCTTTCCTTGTAGCGATGGTCGGAAAGAATATAAGGACCATTCAGTTCTCTGGTGCTCTGGTATATCTCTTCAATAAGTTCGAGAAACTGATAATTATCCCGTGGGTAGATGGTGATGAATTTTCCCGAACCCCCACGAGGCCAGTTCTTGCTGTTCAGCAAAAAAAGGACTGACATATCCAGGGCAAATTTAAAGTTCGTGTCTGCCCGCCTGAACAATATGGCAATGACCCGGGAAAAGACCTCACTGGCATTCGCTGGAGTAGCAGAGATATGAATCTTCCACCCCTGCAAAGGAGTGACATTTTGGTGTGAGCCACAATGAAACCAGATACCGTTCCGCTGGATTTGCCATTCCGGCGGGAGCATGGATGCCGCCAGGCTGTAGAAGTCTGTTTTCCGTGGCAAGTAAGCGTCGAAGGTCTCGTGGTAGTCCTTATCCAGCAGACGATATAAAAAGTGTTGTCTACTCGGCATCTCTGGCTCCGCACAGCTTCGCAGGTAGTTTTTGCTCTAAACGAAGCTCTATATTGAGGCGCTCCTGGCTACAGCGGAATTGCTCCGGCCGGGACTATCGACCGGAGCGACAAGGGACTACTGCATTTCGAAAGGACAATCACCTTCCTCGGTGTGATTGAGAGGACAGATCGTGCTGATGGCGCTACCAAAATTGTTACCTGCATCCATAAGGCTGTTTTGGCTGCTCAGCATTTGAAGTTTGAGAATATTGGACATCTGTTTGCATCTCCTGTCATCAGTTTAAGTTTTTGAAATCCCGTGGTGCTGGTTTCTAATGCAAAATGGTTGCCAATTTCTCTTTGTGGAAAAATCATTTCTATATTGCAGTAAAAACAGGAGGAATGATTGGGCGAACGAATACACAGAATGCGGCGCTAAATTCCAAAGTTGTCCACGATTGGAAAAGGATGTCCAGAGTTGGACAGATAGATTAAAAATTCTTTAACGAGTTTTTAATCCAAAGACAATTCAAATTCCCGGAAGGGGAAAGTCGTCCAATTCATTCCACGGCAGGCTCGGAGAGAAGACGTCAGACATCTTAATCGATAGACCGTAGCAAAAATGGGGTGTCAGAGCTTCATTCTTGAAAATAGGGTACGCCGATACTATTCGAAAGTGTCCATTTCTGGACAGCAAAGTCCAGAGGTGGACATCTTGCAAAGAACGAGTTGAGGCGTTCACACCTAAGGTATTGAGAATGAAGGGCTCGGAACGCTCTGAAATTGGCCCCTGCTGTGCTGAGTTTTATATCTGATACATAAATTCCCAACTATTCTCCGATTCTTGGCTAGATCGGAGCCAGATTACAGACTCTTTGCTGATCGCTGCAACTTTAGCAGACGAGGTCAGAGAATATTCATGCTGTATTTTCAGGAGATTGCTCACGCATTCAGGTCTTTGCGACGCACGAAGGCATTTGCCTTTGTCGCCCTCATTGTCCTGGCGACTGGAATTGCCGCTAATATTATTGTCTTTAGCATCATTAACGCGGCCCTGTTGCATTCTCTGCCTTATCCGAACGCTGAACGACTGGTGACTTTGAACTGGTATGCTTCGGGTAACCTTATTTCCCGCGATATATCCGCTCCGGCCTTCTTTGCTCTCAACAGCCAGGCGCACTCTTTTGAGAGTCTGGCGGCTATATCCAATCTCACTACCGGCGTCAATCTGAGTACGGGTGATAAGCCGCAGCATATAAGGGCTTTCCGGATTTCCATTGATTTTTTCCGCACTCTTGGGGTTTTTCCCGCGGTAGGCAGAAGCTTCAATGCTGATGAAGAACGACCAGGCGGCGCTCACGCGGTGGTCCTGAGCGACGCACTGTGGCAAAACAAATTTGCGGGCGATCGCGCGATTTTAGGACACGAGATCCGCATTAATGGAGATATCTTCAATATAGTGGGCATAATGCCGCCCCACTTCCGGTTTTATCCTGAAGCCGATCTGTGGCTGCCTCTTCAGATCAGCCCAGCCACTGCTGATCCAGGAAATGAATATCGAGTCATCGCACGCCTCCGAGCTGGCATAGCGCAGCAGGATGGGCAGCGAGAACTGGATAGGTCACCGGCATATCGTCTGATGTATCCACTACAGGACAACTCAGGCGAGGTGCGGCTGGTTGTTGAGGGATTGCAGTCTTCCGTGACTGCGGATATTCACCAGGGACTTACTTTGTTGTTTGGCGCAGTTCTGTTTGTGTTGCTGATCATGTGCACAAATCTCGCTGTGCTGCTGACAGTGCGTGCCGCGGGGCGTACCCGGCAGTTCGCCATACGCCTTGCCATGGGCGCCAGCAGGGCATGCCTGCTGCGTATGTTCCTGATTGAGGGCATGATTATTTCCCTGGTAGGCGGTACCACAGGAATCGTTCTTGCGAAGGAAGCAATTCCTTTTGTTCTTATGCTTGCTCCAGCCAACCTTCCCCTTACCAATGCGGTAAGAATCGATGGAAACGTCATCCTGTTTACGGCCGTGATGTCAGTTCTCACTGGAGTGGTATTTGGAATATTTCCTGCGCTGAAGATGTCACGATCGAACCTGAACGAACTGCTGCGGCAAATTACAAGCAATGCATCCAGCAGTTTGCAACATGCCAGGCTTGGGAAGATCCTGGTTTCCGTGCAGGCAGCTTTGACGATGGTCCTTCTCACCGGAGCCGGATTATTTCTGCGCAGCTTTACTGAATTGCATGGGGTGCCGCCAGGCTTCGATACTCCACATCTCTGGGTGGCCCAGCTTTCCCTGGCGTCTGACCGGTATAAGACTACTGCAGCCACGGCCCAGTTCGTAAACCGGCTTTGTGAACAAGTCCGCAACCAGCCTGGAATTGAAGGAGCAGCAGCGATTACCGGTCTTCCTCTGGAACGAGGACTGAACCTGATTCTGCATCCGGGGGATGCACCGCAAAAAAAGGTGTATGCGGAATATAGGATGGTAAGTCCGGACTATATGCGGATCATACACATTCACATGATCGGGGGAAGAGCATTTTCCTCCAGCGATTCAGCGCAGGCAACGCCGGTGGCTATTATCAACCAAACGCTGGCCAGGCAATGGTGGGCCACCGATTCTCCCCTCAATCGATATGCGGCGGTAAACAGCACTATGAACGGAATGTTTGCCGACCCTGCCCGCCAGGTGGTGGGAGTGGTCGCGGACGTTCATGAGTCAAGCTTATCGGCTGCTCCTCCACCCACCATCTTCGTTCCCGTTGATCAGGTTCCAGACAGTATCACAGCATTCGCGAACCGCACATTCCTGACCTCGATTGTTGTACGGACAATCAATGACGCTTCGCCATTGGATTCCATCCACAAAGCGCTGGATTCCACTGGCCCCGACCTGCCGGTAGCCTCTGTGCGGCCGCTGAGCGAAGTGGTGTCTGTTTCGCTTGCCCGTTATCGCTTTTACACTTCGCTTATCAGCGGTTTTGGCGTTTTCGCTTTGCTGCTGACATCTGTCGGTTTGTATGGATTACTGAGCTATCAGATCGTGTTACGCATGCGCGAAATCGGAATACGCATGGCGCTGGGCGCGAGTCGTTTTGAGGTGGTTTTCATGATTGTCAAGCAGGGAGTGAATTTGGTGCTTTTAGGTGCATCCATTGGGCTCCTGGTTGCACCCCTGGAAATAAAGGCGCTTGCAAGGATGCTTTATAATGTGCGCAATGCCACTTCACTTGTGTTTGTAAGCGCAATCATAGTGCTTACGGGGGTCGCTGCTGTGACCGGTTTGTTAAGCGCAGTTCATGCTGCCTCCATAGAACCTGCCGTCACTCTAACTACAGAGTGATAAAACTTGGAGCGGAATGAACCAAGCCGGCGAGAGAGCATACATACATGTCGCATTCGGAAAAATCCTATCGCGTTCTAGTGGCTGACGACCAGCCTGCCGTGCTTGATGCGCTCAAGATGTTGCTGCGCGCGGAAGGGATGGACGTTTCTGTGATGCGTTCCCCTCAGGTTGTGCTGGACTCAATGGCGATGCACGAGTATGACGTCCTGCTGCTTGACCTGAACTATGCCCGTGATACAACTTCCGGCCGCGAAGGTATTGAGCTGATTGCGAAGATCAAAGAAATTGACAGCCAGGTACCGATCCTGGTGATGACGGCCTGGGGCACTATTGATCTTGCGGTTGAGGCCGTGCGGTTGGGCGCGCGTGATTTTATCCAGAAGCCCTGGGACGATGAACGGCTGTTGAACACGCTTCGGACGCAGGCTGAGCTTTATCGAGCGTTGCGCCGGGGCCAGCGCCTGGAAGCCGAAAACAAACTTTTTCGCAAGCAGGGCAAGGTCACATTCATTGCGGAAGCACCAGCGATGCGGAACGTAGTGGAGGCCATCGCGCAGGTTGGACCTTCAGACGCAAACGTGCTGATTACGGGGGAGCACGGAACAGGTAAAGAAGTTGTAGCACAGATGTTGCACACGGTGTCACTTCGCAATGATAAGCCTTTAATAACCGTCAACACCGGAGGCCTGCCTGAAGGAACCTTCGAAAGCGAACTATTCGGACATGTTAGAGGCGCCTTCACCGACGCAAAGACCGAACGAATCGGCCGATTTGAAATGGCGGATGGCGGAACATTGTTTCTTGATGAGATTGCCAATGTTCCTGTAAGGCAGCAAGCCAAGCTTTTGCGAGTGCTTGAGACCGGAGAACTGGAACGCGTCGGTTGCTCCCGTACTCAACAGGTAAATGTTCGCGTGGTCTCTGCAACCAACGCTGATCTGACCGTGGAATGTGCCGCGGGTAATTTTCGTGAAGATTTATTCTTCCGGCTGAACACAGTGGAAATCCACATACCTCCCCTGCGCGAAAGACGAGAAGACATTCTCGTACTTGCATCCCATTTTCTCTCCAAATACACATCAAGATACAGGAAGCAGATCAAAGCATTCTCCACGGAATCGATGGAGAAGCTCCTGGAGTATAGCTGGCCCGGCAACGTGAGAGAACTGGACCACACGGTTGAGCGCGCCGTCATTATGTCCCGCGACGAAGAAATTCAGCCGGGAAATCTCGGACTGCAGTTCTCCAGCCGTTCCCGTTCTGTCAGTCTGGGGGACATGAGCCTGGAAGAAGCCGAAGCCTTGCTGATCAGCAAGGCCCTCGCGCGATATGGCGGAAACATCAGCCAGGCAGCCGAAGTCCTGGGGCTGAGCCGGGGAACTTTTTACCGGCGGATGGAAAAACACGGTCTTTATGCTGCCTCCCCAGTTCGGAAAGAGAAGTAATCCCAAGTCGCGCCGTCCCGCGGGCAAGTTCGAAGTCCGATTGCTTTTCTCCGTGCTGGCGGCAGGCGTTCCGGGCATGGTGCTGGCCCTATTCCTGTTGTGGATTCATCCTTATTCCCTGGGCCACAAAATCGAGGCCACCATTTTGCTGCTCCTGTTCTGGACGGGGCTTAGTTTCTCTGTGCGCGATAAGGTGGTCCAATCAGTCCGCGTTTTGTCCAATGTGATCTCATCTCTCAAGGAACAGAATTTCTCTTTTCGCGCCATGCAGGGCAGGCCAGACGATGCCCTCGGCGAACTTGCGCTGGAGATCAACGAGCTTGCCGCCGCGATGGAAGCCGAACGCCGGGGCGCCATTGAGGCCCAACACCTGCTGCACAAAGTAGCGTCAGAAGTGGAAGCTGTGATTCTGGCAGTCTCGCCGAACGGAGAAATAAAATTGCTGAACCGGGCGGCAGCAGTGTTTTTCGGAAAACGGGAAGACCAGCTCCTGAACAGGACTACGGAAGAACTGGGAATCGAATACCTGGTAAACGGCCCGCCATCCGAAATTATCACTCATTTTACCGCGGGAATCGAAAAACGTTGGGTAGTGCGGCGAACCCACTTCCGGCAGCAAGGCGTGCCCCACCGCTTGGTCATGCTCTCAGAAGTTTCTGAAGCCCTGCGGGCGGCCGAACGGAGCGCATGGCAACGTCTGGTCCGAGTTTTGAGCCATGAAATTAACAACTCGCTGGCACCTATAAAATCGATTGCCCGCACACTATCACGTTTGTCAGAACGGCAAATCTTCGAAGCAGAGCGCGAAAACTTCAGGCACGGCCTGGAGGTGATTGGCGCGCGCGCAGAATCATTGAACCGCTTTCTCCAGGGTTACGCTCGCCTCACGAAGCTCCCGGCAATATCAAAACGAACCGTCCGCCTGGAGGAACTTTTGCAGCGTATCGTGAGTCTGGAACACAGGCTTACGATTTCCATATCAGCGGGACCGCCAGTGCTGGTGCGGGTTGATCCTGACCAGATTGAGCAAGTGCTGATCAATATCTGCAAGAATGCAGTCGATGCGGTACTAGCCAGACAGGGGGTGCAACTTCTCCCCGCTTCTGTTGTGATCTCATGGTCTGTGTCGGGTAACGATCTCCAGCTTCTGGTTCGCGACAATGGTATCGGCCTGCTTGATACTTCCAACCTGTTTGTTCCGTTTTACACGACCAAGGAAAGCGGCACGGGGATTGGCTTGCCGTTAAGCCGGCAGATTGTAGAAGTTCATGGAGGAGCTTTTATGATTCGTAACCGCGAGGATGGCCCCGGCTGTGAAGTTGAAATCAAAATTCCTCAATGTGTAGTAACACTAAAGCTCTCGAACACTTCTGAGACAGAGCAGGATCCCTACCAACGCAGCGCAAATTAAGATAGCCACACGAAGTGCTCTTGAGGGCAGCCGGTGCGAGACCATTGCTCCCGCGAAAGTCCCGACCATCCCAGCCGGTACCAGATTGGCCAGCACAGTCCAATTGCAGCCACCTGCAAAAGCATGAACAATACCGCCGCTCGCCGATGTGATCAAGCCGAAGGAAAGATCGGTCCCAACCACCGCCGCAGGAGACAAATTGGTAAAGTTCAACAGCAACAGTGATCCGAGCGCACCAGCCCCCGCAGAGGAGAAACCAGTTTCAATACCTATAGCAAAAGCGGGCGGCAGAAGAAAACTGGACTTATGTTCGGCATTTCTTTGAACTTTCGGGCGAACTACCAGGCCGGCGATAGCGGATGCTGTGATCGTCAATCCAACGATCAACAGGGCCCAGGCTTCTGACCTGCCGCTCCGGAAATGTTCGATGACCAAAGATCCGACCACAGCACCAGATACGCCACCCAGCAACAGGTATGTTAATACGCGGTATTTGACCTGGCTTTTCCAGGCATATATCGCGACTGCAGACAGTTTGACGGTTGCGGAAAAAATCAGGGCTGTAGCCACGCTGGTCCGGGGAGTAAAGCCCAGTATGAGAATGAGAGCAGGGGCGGTGAGCGTCCCGCCGCCGACCCCCGTTGTGCCAATCGCAAAACCAATCAACAGCCCGATCAGGATTTCCATTTAGCGATTTCGTCCTTCTTCTTGCCCGGGTGCGACCGGGCGCAGGCATCGTTCAATGCTCTGATAATCGGATTCTGTAGAGTTTGCCAACCATCTACTTGCATAGCATCACTCCAACCTGGCTGCTTCCGGATTCACCAGCCAGAATGAGTGTATTTTCTCCATTCAAGTGGCGAGCGATGGCGAGGACACCATCGCCGGCGAGGGAATGAATCGGACCCGGCAGATCGATTTGTGCGCCCGTATCTTTTTGCACAGCTTGGGCAAGCGCGCACAAACCGGCGTCGGTGGGTCCGCAAAGAACGATGTGGTGAAGAGTTGTTGGCTGTAATTGGGCGAGCAGCGACTGTGCGGCCTGTTCGATCTCTTCAGGCTGCCGCAGGGGGCTTGATATCTGAGCGGTGGCATGCACCGTGGCCAGTACCCGGGCCCCCCGGCGTTGCGCTGTATCCTCCCGCTCCAAAACAATGCTCGCTCCGCCCTCTACAAAATTGTGGAGAAGCCGGCAATCGGGCATCCATGCGGCTGCCCGCCGCAGCCAGACATCGTCGGAATCGTACCCCATCACCACCGCGGCCTGCGACCGGCCACACTCCAATAGGCCGTGGGCCACAGCCACAGCCTGAAGGCCGGAGGAAAGGCTTCCGCATACAGTGTGCGTAGGTCCTGTAAAACCAAATTTGCGGCAAACCATCATGGAAGCGATGTGTGCGCCAAAGTTATTCAACGCGGTGCTGGGAAAGATCTGTACGGGATCGTATTGCAGACCTTCGCACAGGGCAGAGCTGGCGACCGTCCATCCTCCCAGCCATACGCCACCGATAACTGCAACTTCCTCAAAGGGCAACTCTGCGGCGCCAGCTTTCAGACCGGCATCCTGGATTGCCATTACTCCTACAGAGCCGCCAATCCACGCACTCCGGTTCATGCTGGCAATGTTGGTCTCTTTCTCAATCCAACGATGGACGTCAAACCAATCAAGCTCAGTAGCATCCTGCGCCCGCGCCGGAGCCTGCAGCTTGCCTGTCCCAGTAAGCACTATCCGCGGCTTGGCCGGCGGAGGGGTAATCGCTACAGGCGCAATCTCTCTGGCAGAAATCACCACGCTTGTACTGAGTCCACCGCCTCCGCAGGCGTTCGAAATGGCGCGTTGCACTTGCCTCGGCATGGCTTCCCGACCGAGAACTGGAACCGGAATTTTGGGATCGGGATTTTGCAATCCTATGTTGCCGTGCAGAAACCCGTCTTCAATCTGCACGATAGTAGCAATGGCTTCAGCAATGGCAGACGCTCCGGACATGTGTCCGGTAAGCGCTTTGGTTGCATTGATGGCGGGCGGTTGTGGCTGCTCTTTCCACAGAGCTGCGATAGCGCGGCACTCAACCAGGTCAATACCGGGAACGCCAGGTGAGTGCGCGTTCACATATTCAATCTCACCCACGCTGCGGCCGGCATCAGCCAAAGCGCGCCGCATGGACATCTGCAAACCAATACCATCTTCTCCCAAGGTAATGGCGGCAGCTCCGGGCTCGCACACGCAGGAATAGCCTTCCAGCCAGGCTTTGGCGCGTTCCCGCGAGTCGTCAGTTTCCGCCTCGATGATAAGGACCGCAGATCCTTCACCCAATACCGTGCCCTTCCGGTTGCAATCAAAGGATTGCAGATCGCGCCCCACAAAGCCGGAGCGCTCAGCGCCCCACAATCCGGGCAGACTGAAGCGGTCTACGCCAATCACCACAACCAGACGGCAAATACCGCGTCGAATCAGGTCAAGCCCCTGGCCCAGAGCAATATTGCTGGAGGCACATGCATTATTAAAGATGAGCCGCGGCCCCCGTATGTTGAGCGTCTCGCCGATGCTGTCAGCCAGGCTGCCGGCGGGATAGCGGCGCAAAGCATGGAGCAAGCCAGGGCTGATCTCCCCCTGTTTTAGTTTGGAATAGTTCGATTCCGCCGACTGCGTCTCCGCCCACACGGAGCCGATGACCAGACCCGCATCATACCCTTCGCCAATATCGCAGCCGGACACTTCCAGGGCTTCCTGGATTGCCTTGAGAGACATGCGCGCTGAGCGGTCACAGGAAGCCGGAAAATCGGCAAGCGCGAACCGTCCTTTTCCGTGGGGCACCGGCATTCCTTCCAGCCACCTTAGATTGCGCTTCCCGGAGTGAAGAGCGTGACGAAAAGATTCAATTCCTGTCCCCAGGGAACTCACAATTCCATAGCCTGTGATCGCGCATCTCATGCCCAATATCCTCTCCGGCGTTCTTTAGTTGTGTCCGTTACTGTCCTGCAATGTCCCTTCAAGACTGGTGTTCAGGTTGTTAAGAGCGATCTACGAACATCAATGAACTCTTCCACGGCGGCGGCGAACTGATCGCAGTCAGTATCGGTATTTGTCAGCGACAGGACGATCATGCCGCGCCGAGCAAACCAAAAGCCTCGCGCCACTAAGTCGAAGAAAAACAGGTCACTCAAATCCTTGTCTGCCTGCGCAGCGTCGGCAGGATTCTTAATGGGTCCGCTGCACATATGCACGTTGAGCATGGACCCTATTCCTGTAAACTGCATCTTCACGCGCAGCTTCTTCACCAGGTCATTGAGCCGCCGGCGCAAACCGTCACCGCGGGCATTGTGCTGTTTGGCCAACTCAGGGGTGTACAGCGACATGCCGGCAATGCCGGCAGACATAGTCAGCACGTTGTTGTTGAAGGTGCCAGCGTGAGGGAATGCGCCGGGTTGCCGTACATCGAAGTGTTGCATTATCTCGGAGCGTCCGCCAAAGGCGCCGCATGTCATGCCGCCACCGATATATTTTCCAAGCGTGGTGATGTCGGGCAGAATGTCGTGTACCCCTTGCAGGCCACTGGGCGATAGACGAGATGTCATGACCTCATCGAAAATCAGGAGAATGCCGTGTTGGCTGGTTGCTTCGCGCAACGCCTGCAGGAATGACTTTTCCGCCGGGATACATCCGCCAGCTCCCATCATGGGCTCTATGATCACGGCAGCGAGGTCCTTTGCATTCCTCTCCAACAAAGCCATTGTGTGATCGAGGTCGTTATACGTCGCCACAACAAATTCAAATGGCGCGTTAATCGGACTGCCACCGCCAGCGAAGAAAAACACGCCGCCATGATACGCGCCATCAAAAACCAGGACTTTCGTGCGCCTGGTGATGGCACGCGCAGCGCTGAGCGCCATGAGGTTCGCCTCGGTGCCGCTGTTGGTAAAACGGACAAAATCAATTGAGGGAAAGCGGGTGCAAAGCACCGCCGCCAGTTTCGCTTCTAAACCATTCTGACCACCGAGGTCAATGCCGCCATCGAGCGCCCTATCGATCGCCGAACGAATGACCGGGTTTGAATGGCCGTAAAGCCCAGCCGTGTATTCACCCAGAAAATCTATATACTCATGATCGTCAGCATCCCACAGTTGGGAATCCTTTCCACGGACCATGGTCAAGGGAAAGGGTGGATAGAACAATACGGTGCGCGTGTTCCCTCCCGGCAACACAGTACAGGCTTCAACATGTCTTGCGAGACTCTTAGGGTTGTGCGAGGCATATTGCTCACGCGCTTCTTCAACGGCGATCTTGGCATCAACATCGGCGATCATCAAAAGACCTCTTCAGTGAGATCAATCGCGTGTCTCACGCTGGCGCAACGACGCGAGTATGGCATATCACGATGCCAGAGCAATGTGCCATCCTCCGCCGCCATCAATGCCCATTGCGAATGTAAAAGCGGTCTAACAACCGCAGAGATGCCGGTCCGGCCCGGCGAGAATTCACGCAGCAGACTCCTGAGGCTTTGCACAGCAAGAGTTCCCAAGTCTCAGCAACATCTCCCAATAGATCGCAAAGCATGCCAATAGAATCGCCTTGTTGCCGCTGCCTGCCTGGCTAATAATGCTTGGTCGCGAGTGCTGTAAGTGAAGCAAGTTGAAGCTGAAAGCAGACAACTCAACGGAACTCAGCGCAGCGATGCAACGCGGAGACGCAAACCAAATGCCCGAGCTTGATCGAAATCCCGCATACACAACGGAGTTCTAAATGGACACAATAACCAGCAGCGTTAACGCAATGTACGAAAGATTTCCATACCCCTATACCGGTGTAAAACGCGAAGCCCTCATAGACCTCTATGTTCTGATTCACATGCTGTTCGCGGAGGCGGGGATAGATGATTCCGAAATATCACAGTATTCCTTCTTTGATGGCGGTTGCGGGTCAGGCCAGCGCATTTTGGGACTGGCTTCGAAATTCCCCCAGGCTTCTTTTACCGGCGTGGACATGACCGAGTCGAGCCTCAAGATAGCGCGGCAACAAGCCGAACAGCTTGGGATCGAGAATGTCACGTTTCGAAAAGGAAACCTCCTGGAATTGAACGAGCGTGGCAAGTATGACGTGGTAACGTCGGTCGGAGTGGTCCACCACCTGAGCGATCCTGCCAAGGGCGTGAGGAACCTGAGCAATCTAGTAGCGGAATCCGGGGTCCTGATCCTGCACGTGTATCACACGCTGGGTGAGCACAAGCGGATGCTGCAGCGGGAAATGACGCGGATGCTCACGGGGGAGAAAGACCTGGATTTCGGCATCGGCGTGGTCAGGGACCTGGGGTTCAGCTTGCCGCTGGAATACTATGGAAAACACGGTTATAACTCGAACCTTACCGAAACCGATCAGGTCGCGAAGGACATAGACGTTTATCTGCATCCCAGGGTCTTCACGTATCGGTTCGCAGAGGGAATTGAGTTGCTTAAGTCGGCTGGCCTGGACTGGGTTGCCATCAACTCAGTAAACACTCCATCCCAATCCTACTTTGTAAGCGCGTCCTGCCCTCCGGATGTTCTCGCTTTCGATCCCATGAAATCGTTGACTACGGAGAGGCTAAGAGCTTCCTACAAGTGCCTCAGCCTGGAGGACCGGCTCAGAACCATTGAGCTGTTACTCGAGCCCACATCCTTTTCCATGATAGCCGGCAGGGATGCGGCACTCCACAAAATTGGACCGCGCCTGCGTGACAACCTGATCAGGCTGTGAAGGTGACTTTGCGCGGAGCTGATATACCAGTAAGCGGGAACAAGCCTTCTCAGGGCTCTTGATCTTCCCAGGGAAAAGTTATGTGTGGCATCTGCGGCTATTATGACGCTTCGGGTAAAGCGAAAAAAGTGGATGAAGAGGTTTTGGGCAGGATGACCGAAAGGTTGATCCACCGGGGCCCGGATTCATTCGGACAATTTGTCGCACAAGACATCGGATTGGGATTCCGCCGGCTGAGCTTAATCGATCTGAGCGGTGGTGATCAGCCGCTCTACAACGAAGACAGATCGCTGGTCCTGATATGCAACGGCGAAATATACAACTACCGTGAGCTGAAGGACGAGTTAATCAATAAGGGACACAGCTTCAGCACTCGCTCCGACGTGGAAGTATTGCTCCACCTGTATGAGGAGTGCGGCATCGATCTCCTGCATCGGATAAACGGCCAGTTCGCTTTTGCCCTTTACGACATGAAACAGAGATCGCTGCTGCTGGCCAGGGACCATTTTGGGATCAATCCACTCTACTACGCGAACATAGACGGGATGTTCGTATTCAGCTCAGAAGTAAAGGGGGTTCTGGAGTTTCCAGGGATACGTCGCGAAGTTGACCTCACTGGACTAGACCAGGTCATGACGTTTCCGGGCTTGATCAGCCCGCGGACAATGTTCAAAGGGATCAGCAGCCTGCCCGCCGGCAATTACCTTGTGCTAAAAGGAGAGCAGCTTTGCCTTAAGGAGTATTGGGACCTCGACTATCCGACCATAAAAGAGAGTCATGACACAAGACCGGAGCAGTACTACGCCGACAAGCTGAAGGAAGCACTTACTCGATCCGTCCAGTCTCGCCTGCACGCAGATGTGCCGGTGGGCTTTTACTTGAGCGGGGGACTTGACTCCTCCATGATCGCGGCGCTGATCGGCGAAGTCTCCCGCGACACCGAGCGACACTCCTTCTCGATCACCTTTACCGACCGGGAACTGTGCGAGGCGAGATACCAGAGGCTGATGTCCCGCCACGTAGGCTCAATTCACCATGAGATCGAGTTTGACTGGCGTGAAATCAGCCAGCGACTGAAGCAGGCAATATACCACTCTGAGTCTCCACTGAAGGAGACCTACAATACCGCCTCGCTGGCGCTGTCAGAACACGCCCGAAGCCAGAATATTTTAGCAATCCTGACTGGCGAGGGAGCGGACGAATTATTTGCCGGGTATGTTGGCTATCGATTCGACCAGTTGAGCCGGCAACGCCACAAGACTTACGACGTCCATGAAGTGCTGGAAAATGAGATGAGGTCCAAGCTCTGGAATGATAGCGACCTTTTTTACGAGAAGGATTACTACAACTATGCCGATACAAAGAAGGCGCTGTATTCGGCCGACATCGCGGATCGGTTCGATGAATTTGACTGCCTTCAGTTTGAGCTAGTAAACAAGGACAAGTTGCGAGACCGCCATTATATTCATCAGCGGTCATATCTGGATTTCAAGCTCAGAATGGCGGACCACCTTTTGTCCGACCATGGAGACCGGATGGCATTGGCCAACTCGATCGAGGCAAGGTATCCATTTCTGGATTTGGACGTTGTGAAAGTCGCCACGGAAATCCCGCCTGGCCTGCAGCTGAAGGGGCTGGTGGAAAAACACATCTTGCGTATGGCGGCAGAAAACCTTGTTCCCAAAGAGATCCTTGAGAGGGAAAAGTACGCGTTCCTGGCCCCCGGCAGCCCCTATTTGCTGAATCAGAATATCGAATGGATCAACGACTTGCTTTCATCCGACCGCATCAAGAGGGAGGGCTACTTTAATCCGGCGATCATCGAAAAATTGAAAGCCAGATATACCAAGAAGAGGTTCGCTCTGAATCTTCCATTTGAGAGCGACCTGTTGATCATCGTCATCACGTTCGGAATTTTTCTGGAGATGTTCGACATGCCCAATCTAACCTGAAGCCGCACCATGGTCAAAATCAGCGGTCTACATGGCTCAAGCGCAACTCATTCCAAATCAAGTACCAAATGGCAAGGCTTGGCGCACTGCATGGCAGCAGCCCTGTGATAAGAAATAGACACCTCAAGCGAGGTGGGTGCGCAGATGCATAGGACCAAGGCTTTTATACTCGGATTTTATGGCGGTACCAGGGATTTGCTCGATCCTCTTATTGATGCGGGCGAGCTTCCCGCGCTTGTCAAACTTCACAAAGGGAGCGCTTCTGCGTTTACTTCGACTAACCTGGGTTCATCAAAGTGAGTTCTTCATGCGACACGCTGTCTAAGAGGAGTGTACCAATGGAGCAGACTAGGACACTAAGCCGGGAAATCTCCGACATGTTGATGGAGTGTGTCAAGAGCCACCGGCAGAAGACTGCAATCGTGACCCAAGATCGATCTGTCTCTTATGGCGACCTAGACCAAATGTCAAATACGGTGCGAGACCTGTTGTCAGCCCGAGGCATTAAGAAGCGATCAATCGTTACGATACTCATTGAGGACAGGGTTGAGTTGGTCGCCGCCATCATAGGAATACTGAAGGCAGATTGCATCTTCGTTCCAATCGATCCCCGTTATCCAGCCAACCGCATCCAAGCGATGGCTCTTACGGCCGACCCGCAAGGATTTCTGGTGCAGAGACGGTTCGCGGAAATGGCGGAAAGAATCGTGGCGAACAACCATTCGGACTGCTCCATTATTGTCGTTGAGGAACCATCTGCCGCTTCCGTGGGGAATTCGGGTCACGCCGGAGTGCCGGGGAGAGATGCAAGCTCTTCAAATGGGCGGCCCAGGGACATGGGTTACATTTACTTTACTTCCGGCTCTACGGGGCGGCCAAAGGGAATAGCCGGCAATCTGCGGGGACTATCGCATTTCATAAATTGGGAAACAGAAGCTTTGGGAGTGAACGAAGACTTCCGAGTAAGTCAGCTCACGCCGCCCTCCTTTGATCCATTCCTTAGAGATATATTTCTTCCTTTGTGTGCGGGAGGCACGCTCTGTATCCCGCCGGACCGGGAGACCGTGCTCGACTCAGAGAAACTGGTGAGATGGATTGACGATAGCCGGATAACGCTGATGCATTGCACGCCCAGCCTGTTCCGGTCGATCTTGAACCAACCTCTGAGCCGCGATTCCTTCCAATCATTAAAATACATCGTCCTAGCGGGAGAGCCGCTGTTCCCAGCGGATGTTAAAAAATGGTTCAGCATGTTCGACGACCGTATCCAGCTGGTCAACCTGTATGGGCCCACGGAAACGACTCTTGCTAAGTTTTGCTATTTCGTCCGCCAGTCGGACCGAGAACGCCGCATAATACCGGTGGGCAAACCGATTGAGGGAGCAGAAGCATTTGTGCTCAGCGACACTCGAGAGCTCTGCCCTCCGGGCATCGCCGGCGAAATCTGTATACGCACGATCTATCGCTCGTACGGCTACTACAAACAGCCTGAACTGACGCGAGAAGTATTCATTCAGAATCCGTTCAACCCTGATGACCCCGACGATCTGATATATCGGACCGGGGACATCGGTCGTGTTCTGCCGGATGGGGAGTTCGAGCTGATTGGCCGGCGAGATAACCAGGTAAAGATCCGGGGCGCCAGAGTTGAATTGGGCGAAATAGAAAAGCTACTGCGCGACCATCAGAATATTTCAGACGCGGCAGTCAAGGACTGGGATGACGATGATCACCAGAAGTTTCTATGCGCTTACATCGTCTCGGATAAAGAACCGGATATCTTAGGGCTCCATAGCTTCTTATCCCAGTGGTTGCCAGAGGCGAGTGTGCCCTCTGTGTTCATGAAGCTCGACGAATTATCGCTAAATCTCAACGGTAAAATAGACCGGCGAGCTTTGCCTGACCCGCGAACCAGAGCAGGGAAAGAAAGCGAATATGTGGCCCCGCGAAATGACGTGGAAAGAAGAATCACGGAAATCTGGCAGGTGATCCTCGAAGTACCCCAAATCGGCATTCACGACACGTTCTTCTCTCTTGGAGGCCACTCGTTGATGGCCATCCGGGTGGTCGCACGCATGCGCAAAGAGTTTCAAGTCGAAGTCCCTTTGCGGTTGCTGTTTGAACACCCCACCGTCGCGATGCTGGCAGAAGTCATATCCGTCGAGATTGAAAGTCAGAGAAACGACACGGTTGCGGAGAACTTATTGAGCCGCAGTGCCGAGCTGTTATCTTCCTGTGCTGGAGAGTCCTTCCGGCAGCTATTGTGACAAGACAGGTTGCATTCGCACGAAGGACTTAACGCTTCATGCTGACGAGAAGTTTAGTAACCGATTCTGAGGTAGTTTCGTTCGAGCACCTGTCCCGGGCCAAGAGTCCGTTGCTCCACCTGTTTTGTTTTCCGTATGCAGGTGGGAGTGCCGATGTATACCGTAGCTGGCAGAGATGGCTCCCCGAGCAGGTTGACATCTGTCTTGTTCATTTGCCGGGACGCGGAAAGTACATGGGCGAACCGTCATTCACTCGGCTCTCCGATCTCGTGAACGCGATTGCCAATGGCTTGCCACGCGAGACCAATGCCCCCTATGCTCTGTATGGTCATAGTATGGGTGCCCTCATCAGCTTTGAACTCGGTCGGGAGCTTTTCCGCAGGCACGACACAGGTCCGGAGCACGTGTTCGTGTCAGGCTGTCGGGCCCCTCAGTGGCCGATCAATGAACCGGCAATATTCAATCTTCCTCACGACCAGTTCATCGCCGAACTCAAAAGGCTGAACGGCACTCCCGGGGAAGTTCTCGCCAATCCTGAGCTCATAGAACTATTCATCAGTCCTCTTAGAGCGGATTTCGAGATGGCTGAGACATACGACTACCGTCCCGGTGAACGGCTGTCGTGTCCCATTACGGTATACGGCGCACTCCAAGACGAACATGTTCCGCTAGAAAGTTGCCGAGCGTGGGAGGAACAAACCACTGGCGGCTTCAGGATGCGGACCTTCAAAGGAGACCATTTCTTCATCCGTAATCCCCGATCGGAGTTTATGACGGTGTTCCCGAATGATATCTTGAGTGCTGTTCCCGCTTCAGGCGTACAGGAAATTTGAACATGGTTTTATGTGCCACCGGGCTGGAGAGGCTGTCTTCAAATACAGTTCACATCTGGCACATCGACATTACTGTGCCTGGAGACCAGATCCAGTCTTGTCGCAGAGTCCTTTCTCCGGAAGAAAACCAGCGTGCCGATCGTTTCTATTTTGACCGGGACCGGACCCGTTTTATTGCTGCTCGCACGGCCATGAGGACCATTCTCGCTCGGTACCTGAAAATTGCGCCGGAAGAAGTCGTCTTTTCTTATGCTGCAAAGGGAAAGCCGGAGCTTGCCCCAGAGTTGAAGGAATCCGGAATAAAATTCAACCTGTCACATTCCCGCAATCGCGCCCTTCTCGCGGTGGCCCTGGATTCCTGCATCGGCGTCGATATCGAATTTATCAATCCGGAGTTTGTCGGCGACGAAATAGCAGCCCGTTTCTTTTCTCAAAGCGAAGTGAGCAGGTTGCACGCTTTGCAGCCGGAAGAGCAGTCAGCGGCGTTTTTCAGTTGTTGGACGCGAAAGGAAGCATACATTAAGGCCAGGGGTGAGGGCTTGTCCCTTGCGCTGGATAGTTTTGACGTAGCATTCGGGCCAGGAGTTCCAGCAAGTCTATTGCGCGTGGAATCGTCTTCCCAGGAGCTATCGCGTTGGAGCATGTATAACATTCCAGCACCGCAGGGCTATGCAGCAGCTATGGTCGTAGAAGGAAGCGAGCATAGATTGCAGCAGCGAGAGTGGGACTGGACACTGTGACGCAGGCCGCCTCACTTGCCGCGATCGCTCTCCTTCGATCCTGCTTCAATCAGCTTTTTGGTCAGCAGCACGAGGCCGAGAATCTGTGTCCACTCAGAAACAATGTTGCCCACAACCTGTCCCCACTTCGATTCCGAATCAGAGTGTGCGTACAGAAGCACCCATCCGATGCCGGTGATGAGTAGAAACACCGTCAGTGAATGCTCCCGTACGGTCTCAAGAAAACGAATGGGTAACTTCTTCTTCGGCGCTTTACTCTCACTTGATCCGCGCTCATATAGATGTTTGGTGGCCAGGATCATCACCACAACTCCGGTCCAGTCAGCGATCGCGTTGCCAAAGAACGAACCGACGTGCCGTTTCTCGTCGCTGACGCTATAGAGCACAATCCAGGCCAGAAGAATGCCGCCTGTGACGATGGTGAGACCATGCCGCTCAAAGAACGTCTGGTTCTTCGTCTTGCGCAGAGAAAATTTCACAATCGCCACCTCGATCCGACTGAAATCTGCTCACCGCCTTGGACGTTAATTGTTCTTCGGCTTTGGCGGCGTGGCTGGCTCCGCTGGTTTG
>Ga0137403_10000249_pt1 | contig 68148 bp, 62 predicted proteins | sample CZOMad2_1_16fung_FD_122057 | JGI IMG/M metagenome (GOLD analysis project Ga0137403, IMG submission 122057) | Vadose zone soil fungal communities from Angelo Coast Range Reserve, California, USA - CZOMad2_1_16fungal (Hybrid Assembly) | ecosystem: Environmental > Terrestrial > Soil > Vadose zone...
CGACGTTGGCGGTCCCGAAGAGGATGGCGAAATCGAGGAAGGGCTCCTTGAAGACGAAGCGGATCGTGCGGTCGTCCGCGATGTCGACGCGCTCCGTCTTCTTCTTGAAGACGTCGGCTTTGGCCCCCCGGTAGTTCTCGTAGCTGAACTTCACGTCTTGCGGGGTGACCAGCTCGCCGTTGTGGAACTTGATCCCCTTGCGCAGGGTGAACGTGGCACTCTTCGAATCCGCGGCGACCGTGAACCGCTCGGCCAGGGCCGGATGGTCGTAGAGCTGCGTGCCCTGGTTCTTGATGAGCGCGTCGTGGATCGCGGTGAAGAAGTTGTCGGGGGTGGCGGTGCCATCGTGCTCCTGGGGGTCCAGCCAGCGCGACGCGAAGCCGGCGTGCCAGGCGAGAACGATCTTGCCCTTGGCGGCGGCGCTGACCGGGGACGAGCCCGGCACCACCGTCGACACGACCGCGACCAGGACCAGCGCTACGGCGAGCCAGGGGACGACGCTACGCGACACGAGTCGCGGAAAGCTCATGTCGAAACCTCCAATCGGGGGGTTGTCCTTGCAGAAGTGCCGTAGGCTAACCCGACGCCTAGGCACGGTCAAGTCGCGGCCGGGCCCGCAGGAAAGGTGAAGACGTTGGCCGGCTCGTGGTGAAGGTCGTGGTCGCGGCGAAGGCGCCGCGCCATGCCCAGGGCATACGGGGCTCCCTCCAGGAGCTGCGCCAGCATCAGGTCGTCGAGCGACAGACCCGCCCGCCGGGCGGCCTTCACGCAGAGGTCGCGCGTCTCGGCGTCGGCCTGGTCGGCCGGCTCCGACAGCACCGGCGGCGGCGTGACGTCCGGCGCGGCGGCGCCGCGCACGAGCGAAGGCCGGCGCGTGTGCCACGCCGCGGCGCGCTCGTAGGCGTGCCCGACTCGCAGGATCGTACTCTCGCCGAACGGCCGGCCGACGATCTGCATCCCGAGCGGCAGACCCTGGCGGCCGAAGCCGTTCGGCAGAGCGAGCACCGGTTGGCCCGTGACGTTCCACGCGGTCAGGAGGCTCGGTTTCTGCCAGAACGAGACGCTGCGGTAGTCGGCGATCCGTGGCGCCTCGCCCATGCCGGCGGTGACGAAGGCGTCGAAGCGCGCGTAGAGGGGCTCCATCTCGACCATCATCCGGCGATGCTCGCGTGTGGCCTGGACGTAGTCGTGGGCGGTGAACAGCACGGACGGGAACGTGCGGGACCGGAAGTCGGCGCCGAAGTCCTTCGGGCGGGCGATCAGATTCTTCGCGTGGACGCTGAAAATCTCGCTCTCGGCGATGATGATCTTGACGTCGAAGTAGCTGGCCAGCGGCCGCACGCGGCATTCCTCGAGCTCGGCGCCGAGCCCGCGCAGGACGTCGAGCGCTCCGTCCATGGCGCGGCGCACGTCCTCGGAGGCCGGAATGTCCTCCTCCCAGTGGTGCCGCAGCACGCCGATCCTGACGCCGCGCAGGTCCTCACCGAGCGCGCGGCGATAGCGGGGAATCGGCCGGCTCAAGCTCCCGGCGTCGTTCGGGTCGTAGCCCGCCAGAATCTCCAGCGCGAGCGCGCAGTCCTCGACGGTCCTCGCCAGCGGCCCGCAGTGGTCGAACGTGTACGAGTTGGTGATGACGCCGGCCCGGCTCACGAGGCCGAACGTCGGCATGAGCCCGACGATGCCGCAGAGCGATGCCGGTCCCCGGATCGAGCCGCCGGTGTCCGAGCCGAGGGCCAGGGGAACCATGCCCGCCGCCACGGCCGCGCCGGATCCCGACGAGGAGCCGCCGGTGAAGTGCGCCAGGCTCCACGGGTTGCGCGCCGGAGGCCAGGGCAGATCGAACGAGGGCCCGGCGTGCGCCATCTCGTGCGTGGCCAGCTTGCCGAGGAGCACGGCGCCGGCGCCGTAGAGCCGCGTCGTCGTGGTGGCGTCGCGCGAGGGAATCCGGTCGAGGAACACGCGCGAGTGCCCCGAGGTGAGAATGCCCCGGGTGTCGTAGATGTCCTTCAGCGCGAACGGGATCCCGTGCATCGGGCCGCGGTAGTTGCCGGCGGCGATCTCGGCCTCGGCCGCCCTCGCCTGCTGACGGGCCGCGTCGAAGGTGCGCGTGATGAACGCGCGCGTCTGCTCGTCGTACTGCTCGACGCGCTGGATGAGCGCCTCGACCAGCTCGACGGGTGAAACCTTCCGGGCCGCGAGCTGGCCCGCGAGCTCCGAGATCGAGAGGTCGTGCAGGTCGTTCGCCATGGCGGTGTCCTTTCGGCCGTGAGTATAGCGTTGACGGCCCTCGCGGCGATGCTTACCCTTGGGCCGCGAGGGAGGATCCTGCGATGGCGTTCATGGTCAAGGACGGCTTGCGCCTCTACTACGAGGACACCGGCGGCGACGCGCCCGTGCTGCTTTTCCTGCACGGCGCGGGCGGCAACCACCTGAGCTGGTGGCAGCAGGCGCCGGTCTTCGCCGAGGAGTACCGCTGCGTCACGGTCGACCAGCGGGGATTCGGCCAGTCCCCGGACGTTCCCGGCGGGCCGGGTCCGGCGGCGCTCGCGACCGACGCTCTCGCCCTGCTCGACCACCTCGGCATCCGCCGGGCCGCGCTGGTGGCCCAGTCGATGGGAGGCTGGGCCGCGGTCGGCGCCGCCGTTCGGGCGCCCGAGCGTCTCTGGGCGGTCGTCATGGCGAACACCGTCGGCAATCTCACCAACCCCGACATCGCCGCCCTGCGCCAGAAGCTGGCCGCCGCGAGCCCGCCGCGCCCGCCGGTGCTGTGGCACGCCGCCCTCGGCCCGACGTTCCGTAAGACGCAGCCCGTGCGCTCCTTCCTCTACGCGCAGATCGCGGGGTTGAACGCGCCCTTGCCGGCGGAGTTTCGTGAGCAGCTGGGCCGCCTGACCACGCCGGTCGACCGCTACGCCGCCGCCGGCGTGCCGACGTTCTTCCTGACCAGCGACGAGGACGGGCTCATCTGGCCCGAGCTGTCGCAGAAGGCCCACGAGCACGTGCCCGGCTCGCGCTTCGAGCGCGTGGAAGGCGCCGGCCACTCGACCTACTTCGAGCGCCCCGACGTCTTCAACCGCGAGGTGGGCGCGTTCCTCAAGGAGCATCGGCCATGAAATGGTGCCGCTTCCAGTCCGGACGAAGTGTCGCGTACGGCGTCATCGACGGGACCACCGTCACCGAAGTGACGGGAAGCCCGTGGGAGAGCTATTCCAAGACCGCGAACACGAGCATCCTGAGCCGGGTGAAGCTGCTGGTGCCGGTGATTCCTCCCACCTTCTACGCCGCGGGCGTCAACTACCGCGAGCACGTCACCGAGATGGCCCACCGCCGCGGCGTGAAACCCGAGTTCCCGCCGAACGCCGACGTCGGCTACCGCGCCAACAACGCGCTGGTGGCGACCGACGAGCCGATCGTCGTTCCCAAGGACGCGGGCGACCTGGTCCAGTACGAGGGCGAGCTGGTGGCCGTGATCGGCAAGCGCTGCAAGCGCGTCTCGGAGGCCGAGGCGCTCGACTACGTCTTCGGCTACACCCTGGGCAACGACGTGAGCGAGCGCACCTGGCAGCGCAACGACCGGACCTTCTGGCGCGGGAAGAACACCGACACCTTCAAGCCGATGGGCCCCTGGATCGTCACCGGCCTCAACCCGGACGACCTGCGCGTCACGATCCGGCTCAACGGCAAGGAGATGTTCACCTACGCGGTCAAGGACGCGATCTTCGGCGTCCGCCAGTTCATCAGCCGGATGAGCCAGTACCTGACGCTCTATCCCGGGGACGTGCTGTGGATGGGCACCGACGGCGCGACCGAGAACATGAAGGACGGCGACGTGGTCGAGGTGGAGGTGCCGGAGATCGGCATCCTGCGCAATCCGGTCGTGCGCGAGCGCTAGACCGATCGCGCGAATGCCGGTCGTGAGCTGATGGACCGCGCGTTCCCGATCGTCCGGCGCCCGGCGCCGACGACGCGCACGCCGGTCCTCGTGAGCGTGCCGCACTACGGCACCGAGCCCTTGCCCCACATCACCCGCGACGACTACTCCGAGCCCTGGTTCGAGACCTTCGCCTACGGCTTCGCCGACACGTTCGTGGGCGATCTCTACGGCGACCTCGACGCCCACGGCGCGACCATTCTCGCGACGCCGTTCTCGCGCATCTTCGTCGACGTCAACCGGCGGCGCGACGACTTCGAGCACCACGACGGCGAGGTGCGCTCGCGGCGCGGCGTGGTGCGGACGCACACCATGCGCGAGGTGCCCATCTTCCGGCACCCGCTCGGGCTCACCGACCTCGAGGCGCGGCTGCGGGCACTCTACGATCCCTACTACTCGACGCTGGAGACCTTGCTCGGCGAGCTACACCAGGCGTACGGCTACGCGCTGCTCCTCGACGGCCACACCGGCAGCCCGCGCCGCATGAAGGACCACCAGGTGATCATCGGCACGCGCCACGAGACGACGTGCGCGCCGCAGATCGCGGCGACGGTGGCCGCGATCTTCACCCGCCACGGCTTCGAGGTGCACGCGAACGTCAGCGGCTACGCCGGCGGCAACATCGTGACCACGTACGGCCAGCCCGGGACTCGGCGCGTCCACGCGCTGCAGCTGGAGATCAACGCATCGCTGCTCATGACGACCAGCCGCGAGGAGTTCATCGCGCGGGTGTCGCGCGGGGAGGTGCCGGAGAAGGCGGACGCCAACATCGCGCGGGTCCGCACGTGCCTCCGGGAGGTGCTGGCGGACCTGCCCGCGGTGCTCGCGACCGTGCACGCGGCCTAGCAGTGGCGCTCTTCCTGATCCGTCACGGCGAGACGGAGGGCAACGCCCTCCGCATCGTCCAGCGCCCGGACATTCCGCTCTCGCCGCGTGGTGTCAGGCAGGCCGAGCGGCTGGCGCGCCGCCTCGCGGCGGAAGGCGTCAGGCGGATCGTCTCGAGCGACTACGCCAGAGCTCTGACGACCGCCGAGCACCTCCGGCAGACGACCGGCGCTCCTCTCGCCATCGAGCCGCTGCTGCGGGAGCGGAATTTCGGTGATCTCCGCGGCAGACCCTATTCGGAGCTCGGTTTCGACATGTTCGACCCTGACTACGCGCCGCCGAACGGCGAAAGCTGGCCGGTGTTCCACGCGCGCATCGATCTGGCCTGGGCCCGGGTTCAGCAGCTGGCGGCGGCCACGACCGGCAACCTGGCGGTCGTGACGCACGGTCTGGTGTGCCGGTCGCTTGCGGCCCGGCTCCTGATTCTCGCCGACGGCGACCAGGTGCCCGAGCGCTGGGAGAACACCTCGCTGACGATCGTCGACTGGCCGGCGCCGTGGCGCGTGCGTCTGCTGAACTGCGTCGCCCACCTCGACGGCCACGACGACGCGCCGCTCGCCAGCGCCGGCGCCGCCTGACCGGGCGGCCCGGCACCGTCGTGGCCGGTCAGGCCGCCGGAACCTGAGCCGTGGTCGGCGCGTCGCCGGCGACCGTGGTGCGCCGCATGTCGCGCGGCTGGCCCTCGTCGTAGCGGCGCACGCGGTGCATCACCTGGCGGTTGTCCCACACGACGAGATCCCAGGGACGCCAGGTGTGGACGTACACGAACTTCGGCTGGGTGGCGTGCTCGTTCAGGTCGCGGAGCAGGATGCGCGCCTCGGGCGTCGGCATCCCCACGATGGCGCCGGCGTGGGACGAGAGGTAGAGCGACTTGCGCCCGCTCACCGGATGCGTGCGTACGAGCCGCTGGCGCACCGGCCGGAACATCGCGCGTTCCTCGTCCGAGTAGTCGAGCATGCCGAGCGAGCCGCGCGAGTACATGAGCGAATGCTCGCACACGAGGTCTTCGACCAGCGCCTTCGTGGCCGGATCGAGCGTGTCGTAGCCCGCCCGCATGTCGGCGAACTCGGTGTTGCCGCCGACCGGATTCACCACGCGCGCCGACAGCAGCGAGTACTTGGCCGGAATGGCCCGGAACGAGCTGTCGGAGTGCCACAGCATGTTCCCGAGATTGAACAGCCGCACACGCGATTCGCGCGACAGCGGCTGGCCGTCGCGTCCCAGGTTCGAGACGTCGTTCATGCCGACCTGGAGGCGCTTGTCCTCGGACTTGGTGATGTTGCCCCCGCGGGCGTCCTCGAGATTGCCGAAGTGGCGGCTGAACGCCATCTGCTGCTCGTCGGTGATCTTCTGGTCGTGGAAGACGAGCACGGCGTAGCGGTCCATCCCCGCCTCGATGGCGCTCACCTCGTCTGGCGCGAGCGGCTTCGAGAGGTCGATTCCGGATACCCCGCCCACGAAGACCGGATGGATCTGGCGGATGGAAAGGCTCATCGCCGCGAGCCTGCGAGACCGGCCATCAGCTCCATCGCCTCGGGTTGCTCGGTGCTGATCGTCAATCCGGTGATGCCGGAATCGGCCCAGGCGCGATAGCGCTCGCGGATGCGGGCAATCGGCCCCACCAGCGTCATCTCGTCGCAGAACTCGTCGGGCACCGCCGCGACCGCCTCATCCTTCCGCTTGGCGAGGAACAGTTCCTGGATCCGCTGCGCCGCGTCGCCGAAGCCGCGGCGGATCATCATCTCCTTGTGAAAGTTCTTGTCGCGGTGGCCCATGCCGCCGACGTAGAGCGCCACGCGCGGCTTCATGCGCGCCAGTGCCCCGCGCACGTCGTCGGTGATCGCGACCTCGGCCCGCGGCTGGATCTCGAAGTCCGCGAAGCCCTTGCCGCCGCCGGCGCGCCGGAAGCCTTCCTCGAGCCAGGGCCGCAGCATCGCCATCAGCCGCGGCACGAAGCCGAGCGGCAGCCACCCGTCGGCGATCTCGGCCGTCAGCTTCACGTTCGACTCGGTGCCGGTGCCGAGCCAGATCGGCAGCCGTGGGTTCATGTGGAGGATGGACGTGAGCGGCTTGCCGACCCCCAGCGCGCCGGGCCCCGTATAAGGAAGCGAGATCTCGCGCCCGGCGTGGGCCACCGGGTCCTTGCGCTCGAAGACCTTCCGCATGATCGCCACGTAGTCGCGAATGCGCCAGTAGGGCTTGCCCCAGGGCTGGCCGTACCAGCCCTCGACGATCTGCGGGCCCGAGACGCCGAGGCCGGCGATGACGCGGCCGCCTCCCGCGAGCGCATCGACCGTGCCCGCGGCCATCGCGGCCGACGCCGGTGGGCGCGCCGCCAGCTGCATGATGCCGGTGCCGAGACGGATCCGCTTCGTCAGGGCGGCCAGGTAGGCGAGCGGCGTGATCGCGTCCGAGCCGTAGGCCTCGGCGGTCCATACCGAATCGAAGCCGAGGCGCTCCGCGAGCAGTACCTTCTCCACCGGCAGCTTCAGCTCCGCACCCGAGTAGCCGATGCTCAGCCCGAGCTTCATGTCGGTCAACCGGCTCAGGTGCCGCGGCCCCAGAGGGCGCAGTAGCGTCTCAGGACGAACGGCAGGTTCTGGGCATAGCCGGCCCAGTTCTCGTACTTGGGCAGCTTGAGATCCTTCTCGACCGGGTCCCAGCACTTGCCGGCCTGCGCCTCGGCCTTCACCGCCGCCGACGCGTCCTGCAGGAACGTGAGCTGATCCTGCACGTCCTGCTTGGTGCCGAGCCGGCCGTTGGGCGCGCCGGGATGACCGGGAATCAGCTTGTCCCAGTCCATCGCCAGCACCTTCTTCATCGAGTCTTCCGCCTCGAGCGGATAGAAGTCGATCATGCCGCGCCCGGGCACCGCGCCAACCGGAATGAAGTCGACCGCGAACAGGACCTTCTGCTTCGGCAGCCGCATGACGATGGTGCTGTCCGAATGGTTGAGGCCGAGGTACGTGAGCTCGAGCGTCGTGTCGCCCAGCGTGATCGTGCGGCTGCCGTCCATTGTCTCGTCGGGCAGCACCGTGTGCGGATCCTTGAGGACGGCCAGACGCTCCGCCGCGCGCTTGTGCGCGACGATCGTGGCGCCGGCGTCCTTGAACGGCTTGCCGCCCGCGATGTGATCGAAGTGGTGGTGGCTGTAGATCAGGTACTTGATCGGCTGGCCGGAGACCTTCTTGATCTCGTCGACGTAGGTCACCACCGCCTGCGGGCGGCCGTAGCCGATCGGGTCGGTCGCGATCACCCCGGCCGAGGTGACCACGAACATCGACTGATGGTTGCCGTAGCGGAAGATGTAGACGTTGTCGGTGCCGTCGACCTTGGTGGTCGCGAACGGCGGCGGCGACGGCTGCTGGGCGTACGCCGCCACGCCGAGGCACACCGCGGCGAGGACTCCGCCGATGATGGCGCGGGACAGTCTTGGCATCGATTGCTCCTCCTTCACGTCAACGGACCCGAAGTCTACGTCAACGGACCAGAAGTCAGGATCGAGGCCGGTAGGATCGCCCGGCGGCGCGGCCGAGGTCAAGCGCCTGCTCGACATCGTCAGGGCAAGAGCATTGCCGACGCCGCCCGCTTCGTGTAGTGGTGGTCGCACCATGGACTACCACATCAATCTCGGGACGGCAGGCTGGGGCGTGTGGCACAGCCCGGACGCGGGCAAGTCGTGGGTCCGTCATCGCAAGCCCTTCCCGCTGAACAGCCGGATCCAGGCGCTGGCACCGCTCCCGGGCGAGCCTCGGGGGCTCATGGCCGCTGGGGACACCGGCGTGTTCGCGACGCACGACGGCGGCGAGTCCTGGGAGCGCATCGGCACCGCCGGCGACCTTCCCACCGTCTGGACGCTGGCCGTCGATCCGGCCGATCCGAAGACGGTCTTCGCGGGAACCCGGCCGACCGGCGTCTATCGCTCGCGCGACGGCGGATGGTCCTGGAAGCGGCTCGACGTCCCGGCCGCCACCGAATGCTCCATCGGACAGGCGTTCGTCACGCGCGTGCTCGTCGATCCGGACGATCGGCGCGTCGTGTGGGCCGGTGTCGAGATCGACGGCGTCTTCCGCAGTCTCGACGGCGGCGACACCTGGACGAAAGTGGTGCGCGGGCTTCACGATCCCGACGTTCACGACATGGCGCTCGCGCGCAGCAACCCGCCGCGCGCGTACGTGAGCACGAACGGCGAGCTATTCTGGAGCGACGATCGGGGCGAGACGTGGACGCCGATCGGCGTGAAGTCGCGGTGGCCCCTGCCCTACGCCCGCGGCATCGCCGTGAAGTCCGACGAGCCCCGCGTGCTCTTCGCCGGGTGCGGCGAGACCACGACCGGGGAGACGGGCGGCGTGCTCCGCTCCGACGACGGCGGCCAGACCTGGCGGAGCCTCCCACTGCCCGGCCGCCCCAACGCCACCCTGTGGGGCCTGGCAACGCATCCGGCCGACCCGGCGCGGATCGTCGCGTTCACCTTGTTCGGCGAGGTCTACGTCAGCGAGGACGCCGGCGAGTCCTGGCGCAAGATCGCCCGCGAGTTCGGCGAGATCCGCAGCGCGGCCTGGCTGCCGGCGTGACGCTCTCGTCGTTGCGAGTCTCGCGCATTCGGCGCGTTCCCTGGCTGCCCACGTCTCCCTGGAGGACATCATGCGTGAAGCGCGCCGTCTCGCGTTCTGGGCTCTCGTGGTCGTCGTGGCCGGAGCGCTGATGGCGACGCCGGCCGCCGCCGCCACGTTCGTCTACGTCGGCAACGCCGAGAGCAACGAGATCTACGTGCTCCAGCTCGATCGGAGCAACGGCGACCTGACGGTCGTGGAAAAGGTGCCGATCCCCGGCATCGAGAAGCCCGGCATCTCCACGCCGATGTCGCTGAGCCCCGATCGCCGCTTCCTCTACGTGGGCACGCGCGGCGAGCCAAAGGTCGCGGCCGGCTTCGCCATCGATCAGTCGACCGGCAAGCTCAGGCACGTCGCCAGCGGTCTGCTCGCCGACAGCCTGGCGTACATCTCTACCGACCGCACGGGCCGCTTCCTCCTCGGCGCGTCCTATCCGGGTCACCGCGTCACCGTGAACCCGATCCTGTCGCCGGGAGCGGTGGGACGACCGCAGCTCGTTCTGGAAAACTACCCGAACGCGCACTCGATCCTGCCCGACGCCGGGAACCGCTTCGTGCTGGTGCCGACACTCGGCAACGATCGGGTCAACCAGTTCACGTTCGACGCCGCGACCGGGAAGCTGACGCCGACGAGCTCGCCGGCCGTCGAGCTGAAGCCCAAGTCCGGCCCGCGCCACTTCGTCTATCACCCCAACGGCAAAATCGTCTACGTCATCGGCGAGCTCGACGGGACGGTGTACGTCTTCGACTACAACGCCGCCACCGGCGATCTGAAGCAGAAGCAGGCGATCAGCGCGCTGCCGCCCGGCTTCGCCGGCAAGCCGTCGGCCGCCGATCTGCACATCACGCCCGACGGCAAGTTCCTCTACGGCTCGGAGCGCACGTCGAGCACGCTCGCCGGCTTCAGCGTCGATCCGGCGACCGGCACCCTGACGACGATCGGCAGCGTGCCGACCGAGAAGCAGCCGCGCGGCTTCAACATCGATTCGACGGGGCGCTACCTGCTCGCGGTCGGCCAGCTCTCCCACGGCCTGTCGAGCTACTCGATCGATCCGTCGACCGGCAAGCTCACCAGGCTGAAGGAATACCCGATGGGCAAGAGCCCGAACTGGATCGAATTCGTCGACCTCCCGTGAACCCGATGTAGAGGAGCCTGGCATGCAGTTCGGGCTGTTCATGATGCCGCTTCATCCGCCCCACCGCGCGTTCGCCGACGGCTATGATCGGGACGTCGCGCAGATCGTCGCCGCCGATCGGCTCGGCTTTCAGGAGGTCTGGGTCGGCGAGCACCTGACGGAGCGCTGGGAAAACGCGCCGGCCCCCGACCTGCTCCTCGCGCAGGCGCTGGCGCTGACCAAGACGGTTCGCCTCGGCACCGGCGTGACGCTCCTGGCGCTCCACAACCCTGTATACCTGGCTCACCGGCTGGCGATGCTCGACCACATGGCCCGCGGCCGCTTTCAGTGGGGCATCGGCGGGGGCGGGATCCCGACCGATCTGTCGCTGCTCGGGCTCGACCCGTCGACCGTTCGCGCCCGCTCGGCCGAAGTGCTCGACGTGGTGCTCAAGCTGTGGGCGTCGGACGGCCGCTTCACCTATCGCGGAAAGTACTTCGACATCGACACACCGGTGCTCGATCCGGTGAAGGATCGCGGCTACTACATGAAGCCCTTGCAGCAGCCGCATCCGCCGATCGCGGTCGCGGCGAGCACGCCCACCTCGAGCTCGATGCGCATGGCCGGGGAGCGCGGCTGGATTCCGATGTCGAGCTCGCTCCTGTCCCGATCGTATCTCAGCGGCCACTGGCGCCTGGTCGAGGCGGGCGCCGCGGACGCCGGGCGGCCGGCGAATCGCAGCCAGTGGCGCATCGCGCGCGACGTGCTCGTCGCGCCGACGTCCGCGGCGGCGCGCCAGCGGGCGCAGGCCGTCCTCGGGCGAAACTATGTTCAGCACCAGTATCCCAACCGCATCGGGACCGCGCAGATGGCATCCACCAAGCTCGAGCCGTCGATGCCCGACGATGCCGTCACCGTCGACTACTTGATGGAGAACCTCTGGATCGTCGGCGACCCGTCGGAGTGCGCGGACAAGATCCAGCAAATCTACGAGGAGAGCGGCGGCTTCGGCGCGCTGCTCACGATCACGACCGACTCGGACGATGCCGGGTGGGACCACGAGAGCCTGCGCCTCTTGATGGAGAAAGTCGCGCCGCGAGTGGCGCACCTGGGGTGAAGCGCGACGGAGGAGATGGCTGATGGCACCGACCTATCGCTACGATCACATGCACCTGCGTAGCCGTGACGTCAAGAAGACGGCCGAGTACTATCACCGGGTCTTCGACGCGGAGATCGTCGAATCCATCCAGTCGGACGGGCGGCCCCGTACCGATCTCGATCTGAACGGCCTCACGATCTTCATCGCCCCGGTGGCGGCGGACGCCGCGATCCCCTCGGCGCCGTCCGAGCCCTACGTCGGCCTGGACCATTTCGGTCTTCGCGTGGACAACATGGACGAGGCGGTGGCCGAGCTCAAGCGCCGGGGCGCCAGCTTCAAGATGGAGCCGCGCACCATCCGGCCCGGGGTCCGGATCGCGTTCATCGAGGCGCCCGACAACGTCCGGATCGAGCTCCTCGAACGCACCTAGCGTCCCTTCGATCGCATGATCTACATGGTGGAGATGGCGCTGCTCGATACCGGGCGGCGCGCCGAGTGGGAGGCGTGGTACGTCGGTCATCAGCATCGGCTCCTGTCCATTCCCGGTATCCGCGCGAGCCAGCGCTTCGAAGCGCTGCGCGCCGCGGCGTCGCCCTTCGTCGCGCTCCACGAAGTCGACTCGCCGGAGGTCTTCACCGGGCCGGCGTACCGGGCCAAGGCCGGACCGACCAACACCGGCGAGTGGCAGACGAAGATGGGGAACTGGCACCGTAACCTCTTCGACGGCGTCGAGCACACCCCGGACGTCTCGATGGACGCGCGGCTGCTGGTGATCGAGCCGGACGGCGGCTCGACGCTGCCGGCCACGATCTCGGTGGCCTGGATGAGAGCCGTCGGGCTCGACCGCACCGTCGAGCGTCGCGGCCTGGCCATGGTGCCGGCGGGGACCGCGGACGCCTTTGCCGCCGCGCCCGGTGTCCGCGTGCTGCGCCCGCTCGGACCGCGGCTGCGCCGGGCGGGCTGACGTTCGTCGAGTCCGAGCTGATGCCCCTCAAACCCCAGGAGACCGCATGATCCGCCTGATCTTTCTCGTCATGCTCGCGCTGGTGGTTGCCGTGCCGTCGGGCTACGGAGCGCCCGACATCGACCGCACCGCGGTGGACCTCAAGACCCCAACGGAGATCAAGTGGGTCAGGAACGCCGCCGGGACGAACGAATCGGCGGTGCTCTTCGGAGACCCGAGCAAGCCGGGCCCATACGTCGTCCGCGTGAAATGGTTCCCGGGCAACATGAGCCGCCCGCACTTCCATCCGAACGACCGCTTCTTCGCGGTTCTGTCCGGCACCTGGTGGATGGGCACCGGGGAAGTGTTCGATCCCGAGAGCACCGTGCCCGCGCCCGCGGGCAGCTACGTCATCCACTTCGCCGGCAAGGTCCACTACGACGGCGCCAAGAACGAAGAGACGATCATTCAGGTCTGGGGCATGGGTCCCGCGACGTCGACGCCGGCCGAGAAGCGCTGACCGACCGCCGCCGCCTCAGAGGCGCTCGAGGATGACGACCGGTATCTCGCGTGTCGTTCGCTTCTGATACTCGTCGTACGGCGGCCAGATCGCCGCCATCGTCTTCCACAGCGCCGGCCTCTCCGCCGCCGTCGCGGTGAGGGCACGCGCGCTGAAGCGCTCCGCCATGACCTGCACCTGCACCGCGGGCTCGGCGACCAGGTTCTGGTACCAGTCCGGGTGCGCCGGAGCGCCGCCGCGGGAGGCCACCACGAGGTAGCGCTCGCCGGCTCGTCCGTAGATCAAGGGCGTCGTGCGCGGCTGACCTGATCGCCGGCCCTTCGTCGTCAGCAGCAGGGTCGTGACGCCTTCCCAGATATGGCCGTCGCGCCCGCCGGTCTCGATGTAGCGCTTTGCGTGGGCCTGCTGCCAGCCGGGCGGGCGATTTCCAGGCCCTGGTCGAACTGTCGCCATGCTCTCCTCCGTGAAGAATGCCTATCCGAGCGGCGCCGGCGCGACCGGGCGCCCGATGCGCGCGGCTTCATAGATCGCCAGCGGGACGCTGAGAATGTGCTTCGCGGTACTGACGTCCTGGGCCGGCTGGCGCCCGGCGATCAGGCTGTCGACGAAGTCCGCGGCGGCGCCGTCGAAGCCGAGACGCCAGTCGGCCGGGACCTGATAGCTGACCGTCTCCGTGCCGCGCAGCAGCACGACCGGGGGCATGTCGAGCATCTCGCCGGTGCACCGGGTCACCCAGATGATGCCGCGACTGCCGTGGATCTCGAAGAACTCGTCCGCCTTGTAGTAGCGGGCGCGGATCGTCATCTCCGGCGACGCGGTGTAGTCGATGATGCCCAGGCAGTCGCGGCCCTTGAATCGCCACATCGCGGCCGCCGGGGTCTCCGCGAGGAAATCCGCGCCGTGGGACACGATGGCCGAGATGTCGCCGATCTCACCGATCCAGAGGGCCGCCGTCGCGTACTTGTGCACGCCGTCGTCATAGAGGGGACCGCCCGGGTTCCGGCCACGATCGCGGCGCCACACCATCGCGTCGGGGTCGAGCTCCATGCCCCCGCCCGTGATGTTCACCGCGCGCGTCGTGTGGATCCGCACCAGCGACGGCTCGCCGATGACCCCGGCGTCGAGCAGCTCCTTGGCCTTCACGATCGGCGGGTAGTAGAGGAAGTTCTCGGTAACGCGGAACGTCGTCCGGGCGCGCGCCACGGCGTCGGCGATGCGGTCGGCCTCGGCCAGCGTGATCGCCAGCGGCTTCTGACACGAGACGTGCTTGCCCGCCGCGAGCGCCGCCACGATCTGGTCCGCGTGCATCCAGGTGGGCGTGAGGAGCTCGACGGCGTCGACCGCGCTGTCCTCCAGGACCTGCTTGAGGTCCGAGTACACGCGCGGCGTGATGCCCCACTCCCGGGCGCGGCGCTCGGCCCGCTGGGGCTCGGTGTCGCAGAGGGCGACCACCTCGCAGCGAGGGTGCTGCAGATAACCGGGCGCGTTGAGCTGCGAGATGTTGCCGCAGCCGACGATGGCGAGGCGCACGCGATCCATGCCACCGGACTCTAGCGTGCCGGCCCGCGCCGGGCAAGACGCGATTCGTCGCGTGTCGGGAGCACATGATCTGTCCGCCCCAGAGAGCAAGTGAAATGTCCGCTTTTCGAGCGAGGCGTCGTACGTCCATCAACAACCCCGGAGGTGCTGATGGCGTTCACGGCGGCCGCAGTGGAGCGGGCCATGACGTACCAGCAGGTGATCATGCGGGCGGATCCTGCACCTCGCCAGGCGCAGTCAGACGACCTCGTAGATGAGGCTGCAGAAGCCGGACACGATGAAGAACGCGAAGTACCAGCCCATGATTCGAGAGTACGACCGCCCGCCGGCCGACCAAATTCGAGGGATACTGGGTGAGGGGTGAAATTCGCGTGAAATGGACAGTGGCGATCGTCGCCCTTCTGGCCGCTCTGGCCGGTGCCGGGAGCGCGATGGCCTATATGATGGATGATCCGGTGATCGATCCCGAGGTTCGCGCGATGTCGGGCGGAGGCTCGGCCCGCGTCCTGGTGGAGTTGCGCGCGCGGGCCGCCGATCCCTCCGCCGTCAGCGACGCCCAGAACGAGGTGCTGCGCCGCCTGACCGGCACTGGCGCTCGTCTCGCGCGTCGCTACCCAACGGCGCCCCTGCTCGCGCTCGAGATCGATGCGGCTGCGCTCGGAAGGCTCGAGGAAATGCATGGGCTCGTGATCCGCGTTCGACTGGATCGCATCGCGCCGCCGCTGGAGGGCTCTCAGCCCCACCGCTGATCGGTCCGCTTTCGGTGACGATCGCCGTCACCCAGCCCGCCAAACCGTCATTCGGTACGCGACGAAGTCCATCACTCGATGGCGACCGACAGCTGAGTCGACGAGACGAACGTCGTGGAGTTCTCTCCGCCGGCGGTGACCGGCACGAACTTGCACTCCTTCGCCGCAACGGCTGAACAGCGGATCTTTCGAGAGCTTGAAGGCCTCGACGCGGTGGGGCTGCAACGCGAACGCGCGCCAGATCCGGCGCACCGCCGTCTGGCTCAACCCACACCGCCGGGCCATGGCGCGTGTGCTCCAATGCGTGGCCGCGCGCGGCGTGCTTTCGAGCGTCAGCCGGACGACCTGCTCCACGTGCTCGTCGGTGATCTTCCGGGGCGCACCCGGCCGCGGCTCATCGAGCAGCCCGGCCACGCGCTTCGCCACGAACCGGCGACGCCAGCGGCCTACCGTCTGGCGCGTCACGCGCGCCCTCTACCGCGACGACGCTGTTATCGCGGCCGCCAACGCACGCCAGCACGATGCGGGCCCGCTGCGCGAAGGCCTGCGCGGTCGTCGGACGGCGCGCCCAGCGCTCCAGCGTCTCGCGTTCTTCGTCGGTGAGCGTCAACGGGGCCTTCGGTCGTCCTCGGCGCATCGGCGTCCTCCTCGTGTACACGGAGAACGCCTCGCGGAGCCACTTAGTTTCACGATCTCTGACTCAGGACACACTAGCCGCGAACAGCCCCGGCCCTACTTGGGGGGCTGTGGGACGGGAGCCGGTGTCGGGACCACGACGCCCGGGGCCAGCGGAATCTCTTCGACGAGCGTCACCCGCGTGACGTAGTAGCGCGTCTCACCGAAGCAGCTGGTCGGCAGACCGACCTTCTGCTCGTAGTGGAGCGTGACGCGCCGGCCCATCAGCTTGTTGACCTGTTCGACGGCACCGTGCTCCCGGACCGTGAAGGCGAACTTCTCGCTCGTCGAGCCGGGCATCGACACCATCGCCATCTCGCCTTCCCAGGTCTTGCAGATCCAGCCCTTCCGGGAAAACTTCTGAACCCACCCGGCGCGCTCGCCGGCCGCGTAGCTCCAGGTCAACATGGCCCAGAAGTAGGCCGCGCCCAGCGCCACGAGCAGCACCAGGACGAGCAGCACGCGGAGCTTGCCGATGCCACGTTGATCGCACGCAATCGTCACGTCGCTCCTCCTCGGTTCACTGCTTCTTTTCGTAGCGCTCGATCGCCTTCTTCAGATCCCGGTACTCGGCGCACGTGATGAAGCAGAGCTTGTCGAGCGCGACCAGATGCTCCTTGGCCTTGGGCAGGTCGCCGACCATCAGGTACGCCTCGCCGATGTACTCGTGCGCCCCCCGATGCTGCGGCGCGATCCGGAGAGCCTCGCGGTAGTGCTGGAACACGACAGTCATGTCGGGGTTGGCGGTGTGGCGCACGGAGTAGGCGAACAGGTTGTGATACTCGGCGTTGCCCGGGTCGCGTGCCACGGCTTTCTTCAGAACCTCCGCGGCGCCCGGCCAATCCTTGGACTCGATGCGGGCGCGCGCGTCGCTCAGGTCCTGGTCCTCCGGCGTTCGGGAGGCTCTCGGGACATCGGCCGCGGCCGCCAGGGTCGCCATCGCGAGCACGGCCAGGAGCGAGCGGTACAGCACTGGACCCATCGCCACGCCTCCTTCGACCCGACGATGATAAGCCTGGACGGCGATCTTGCGGGCAAGAGCCATTCAGAAGAAGATGGCGTGTCGAGACGATGCCTACCCTGAGCCTCCTGCGGCGAAACGTCCGCCGACTCCCCCTGCGTGGCGCCGATCTGGTCCTGATGGCGCGCCATCCGCTCTGGAAGGGCGTCGGGCTGAGCAACAACACCTCGCTCGTGGTCGAGTGCGACGGCCCGATCGCCCCCGAGCGGGTGGAGCGCGCGCTCGATCGATTCCTCGACGTGTGCCCGTGGCCGGCCGCCCGGCTGCGGCGACCGTTTCCGTGGGGCAAGCTGCACTGGGCCGCGCGGGGGCGCTCGGAGCTCACGCGTCCCCCGCTGAGGCGGGAGACGGTCGCCGCGCGGGAGGAGTTCGCGCGGGCGCTGGCGAAGGAGCTCGACGCGCCGATCGACCCGCGGCGCGAGCCGCCCGTCCGCGTCCTCCTGCTCGACCCCGCGCCCGGCGTGACGGGGCTGCCGAGCTTTCTGGTCCTCACGTGGTTTCATCCGTTCACGGACGCGCGCGGGGGACAGAATCTCCTCGCGCACCTCGATCATCTCGATCGGCACGCCGGCGAAGGCCCCTGGAACGGCGCGCCGCCGCCGTTCGTCACGCCGCCGGACGATCGTCCGTTCAGAGTCCGGGCGAGGATTGCCGGCGAGAGCCTCAAGCACCTGCAGTCGGCCTCTCCCGTGCCCCCGGTGTCCCTGGGGTCGGCAGTGGTGCCGCCGGGTCGGGTTCGATTCAGACACGAATGCTTCGTCGCTCCCGACTCGAGCGGCGGACCGCGCGCGACGCGCGAGATCACTTGGCGCCTGGCCCAGGTCGGCAAGGCGATGGCCGAGCTGTGGGACCGCCGAGGCCTTCCGAAGGTTCCCTTCCTCTTGCCCGTCTCGGTGGACGTGCGACCGAAGGGCGAGATGGGCGCGACCATCGGAAACCACCTCACGTTTCACTTCGCGCGCTTTCTTCCGTCTGACACCGACGATGTGTCCGCGCTGGCGCGAACGCTCCGACGCCAGATGACCGAGGCGATCCGCGACGGGCAGATGGACGCCGCGCTGGTCGGCCTGGACTTCCTCCACTGGCGGCCGCGCTCGATGATCCTGCGCGTCCTGCCCTGGACGAAGGGCGGCGAGCTCTTCTCGTTCAACTGCGCGGACCTCGCGGAGTGGCCGCCGGCGCTGGCCGAGTGCTTCGGACGGCGCGTCGTGAACGCGTATCACGTCCCGATCGTTCCGCCCCGGCCGGCACTTGGAGTATTTTTCAACCGCTGCGAGAATCTCGATAACATCGTCGTGTCGTGGCTCGAGGGGGCCATCACGGATACCGAAGCGGCGCGGATCATCGAGGTGATCCGCGACGGAATGGGATGGACGAGGACACCATGAACTCGAATGCGGCGACCGAGCGGTTGCGAATCGCGATCGTCGGGGCGGGCCCGGCGGGCTCCGCGCTCGCGATCCTGCTCGCCCGAGCGGGAGGCGACGTCACCCTTTTCGACGACGGCCGCCATCCGCCGCTGCTCGTCGGGGAATCGCTCGTCCCCGCCGTGGTGCCGATCTTGCGGCGCCTCGGCCTCGAAGAGGAGACGGCCGGCTTCAGCCAGGTCAAGCCCGGCGTCTCCTTCATCTGGTCGCCCACCCACCGGGTGAGCGTGACGTTCGATCGCTTCGTGCCGGCGGTGTTTCCGTACGCCTACAACATCCCGCGGCCGCGCTTCGACGAGGCGCTGCTCGCCAAGGCGCTCGCCTCCGGCGTGCGCCACGTTCCGGTGCGCGCGCGCTTCGAGCCGGGCAACGGCTCGGGAGCCGAGCTGACGCTCGCGCCCGAGACGCTGGCTGCGGCGCCGGGCATGTACGAGCATCCCCCGCACCTCGTCGTCGACGCCACCGGCCGCACCCGCCAGGGGGCGCGCGCGCTGTCGATCGGCGCCAAGCTCGGACCGCGGAAGGACGTCGCGCACTTCGCGCACTACGAGAACTTCAACTGGGACGACGTGCCCGGCCAGGTGCTCATCGCGCGCGGTCAGGCCGGCGGCTGGACCTGGTGCATCCCGCTTCAGGATCGTCTCTCCATCGGGATCGTGCTGAATCAGGCCGACGCGGCCAAGCTCGGGCGCACTCCGGAGGAGCGGCTCGAGTGCGCCATCAAGACCGATCCCTGGCTCTTCTCCGTCGCCGGCGACGCCAAGCGCATGACGGAGGTGGCGACCTACGCCAACTATCAGCTCATCTCCGAGCGCGGCTACGGGCCCGGCTGGGTCATGCTGGGCGACGCGTTCGGCTTCATCGATCCCATGCTCTCGCCCGGCGTGTTCCTCGCGCTGCGCTCGGCCGAGCTCCTGGCCGACGGCCTGGCGCCGTGGCTCGAGCGGCAAGCCTCGCCGACGCCGGGCGAGATGCAGGCGGTGCTGGCCGCATACTCCGACGCCCAGACCGAGATGCTGTCGGCGTGGTTCGAGCTGGTGGCGTATCTCTACGACGGGCGGCTGGCGGCCCTGATGGAGGCCGGAAAATACTGGATGGCGCCGGACGCGGGGTTCATCAGGCGGATGATCCAGGGGCACATCGGTCGCCAGGTGGGGCGGCTCGCGAGCGGCGCGGCGACAACCTCCCGCTACAGCCGCGGTCTCCTGCGCTTCCTGGGCCGCCACGGCATGCGCGGCATCGACCCCAAGCAGTACACGATCCGCTGAGTCCGGGGCCCGCGGGCCCCGGGCTTCAGCGACCGGCTACTTGAGCGGCTTGGTGGCCGTGTACTCGTTGATCAGCACGTACGTCCGCCGAAGCTTGACGTCGACGAAGCCGGTCTTCTGCAGCACGTCGAGGATCGTCTCCGGCGGCACACACTGATCGATCGTGTCCCAGTAGAACTTCATGAGGAGCTGGGCCGGCTCGTTCCGGAAGGTGATCCGCGCCATCCACGGCAGGACGCGCTGGAAATGGGTCTTGACGAACCAGCGCCCCGCCCGCGTGGTCGGACGAGGTGTCTCGAGCAGGATGATGCGCCCGCCCGGCTTCAGGACACGGAAGTACTCGCGGAACGCGATCCCCAGGTCGGGCACGTGGCGAAGGGCGAAGCCCATGCTGAGCATGTCGAAGCGATCGCCCCGGAACGGGAGAGCTTCGGCTCTCCCCCGCACCAGCGGCGCGGTGACCGCCTTGCGCGCCTCCCCGAGCATGCCCTGACTCGGGTCGACGCCCACGACGTTGCTCTTGCCGACGATGTCGACGCCCCCGCGCGTCATGAGGCCGGTGCCGGCAGCGACGTCGAGCAGCCGCATGCCCTTGCGCAGCCCGGCCCGCCGCAGGGCATCGCGGCGATACCACCGCCCCGAGCCCAGGTCGAGCATGGTCCCGACCCGGTTGTAGTAGCGGGCGCAGCCGTCGAACAGGTCCGCCACGAACCCCTGACGATCGTCAGGGCGCGCGTAATACTGGTCGAGGACCGGATGTGGCGGGACTACCGTGGTTTCGCGCTGCTCGCTGTTAGCGGGCGCCATCAGAATGTCACCGGGAGGGCTTTCAGCCCTCTGAGGGTCAGGCTCTGGCGATGCTCGGGCTCGTCGTCGACGAGCGTGAGCCGGGGAAGCCGCCGAACGAGCGTATCGATGGCGATCTGGCCTTCGACACGCGCGAGGGGGGCGCCGAGGCAGAAGTGAATGCCCCAGCCAAAGGCGATGTGGCGGTTGTCGGTGCGGCCCAGATCCAGGCGATCGGGGTCGGAAAACTGGGATGGATCGCGGTCCGCGGCGCCGATGAAGGGCATTACCATCTCGCCCTTGCCGATCGTCCGACCGCCGATCGTGACCTCGGTGCTCGTGATGCGTGCCGTGCGCTGTACCGGACCATCGTAGCGCAAGAGCTCCTCCACGGCGCTCGTGATCAACCCGGGAGTCTCGCGAAGCCGACGCAGCTCCTCGGGGTGACGCAAGAGCGCCAGCGTGCCGTTACCGATCAAATTGACCGTCGTCTCGTGGCCGGCGATGAGCAGGAGGATACAGGTAGCGATCAGCTCGTCCTCGCTCAGCTTGTCGCCCGCCTCTTCGGCGGCGATCAGCGCCGAGAGCAGATCGCCGCGCGGCGAGGCGCGGCGCTCGGCGATGAGCCCCCGCATGTAATCTCCGATCGCATGACGGGCTGCCCCGCTGCGCTTGGGGATCTCGGACTCAGGGGGCAGCCAGACGGAATCGAGCCCGCGCGCGATGTCGAGGCTCCATCCCTTGAACCGCTCGTGATCTTCGATGGGGACACCCAGCATCTCGCAGATGACGTTGACGGGAATCGGGTAGGCGAATTCCTCGATGAGGTCCATCCTGCCGACGGCCTCGGCCCGCGTGATCAGGTCGTCCACGATCTTCTGGATGCGCGGCCGGAGTCCCTCGACGACCCGTGGGGTGAACGCCTTGCTCACCAGGCTCCGCAGCCGCGTGTGATCCGGCGGATCGCGGTCCAGCATCGAGAGCCCCACGCCCGGCGGCACGGTCACGCCGAAGCGCGCCGCCACCATCGACACCAGCGGCTCCTTGATGAAGCGCGGGTCGCGCAGCACCGCCGCCACGTCCTCGTACCGGGTGAGCACCCAGAAGTCGAGCGGACTGTGATGGACGGGGTCCTCGTCGCGCAAACGATGGTATGTCGGATAGGGATCCGCCAGGAACTCGGGGTCCATCGGGTTGAACGCGCTCATACGATCGGTGGAAAGTGAAGATCGCCCCTGCCGAGAGCGAAGTCAAGTGGTCTTGGGTCGGGTTACAGTAGGACCCTGAGAGGAGCCGGATCATGGCCGACCGAAAATACCGCCAGCAGGGCTACCGCAAACAGGGCTCGGGCCCGGACCCGGCCCGGCGCGACCCGCCGCCCTCCGCGCCCCAACGGAGCGGCGGCATGCTCGCCCGGCACACCGTCTCCCGGTGCGGCGCCTGCGGCGCGGTCCTGCCCATCGCCACCGCCACGCTCGAGCAGTGCCCGAACTGCCGCGCCGCCATCCGGGCGTGCCGCCAGTGCACGCACTTCGACACGAGCCGGCGCTTCGAGTGCGAGGAGCCCATTGTCGAGCGGATCGCCGACAAGAATGCGCGCAACGACTGCGCGGCGTTCTCGCTTCGCGTGACGGTCGAGCGCGATGCCTCCCCGGACTCGACGCGCCCCGGCGACATCCGCCGCGGGTTCGACAATCTGTTCAGGAAATAGGCCGTGGTCGCGCTCCTGCTCGCGCTGACGCTCGTGGTGACGGCGGCGGCCGACGAGCGCTCCGCGATGCCCGGCCGCCGCTCCCTCGCCGGGCGGCTGCTCGTCGCGACCGACGCCCTGCGCGACCCGCGGTTCGCGCGGACCGTGATCTACATGGTCCGGCACACCGAGGGCGGGGCGCTCGGCCTGGTCGTCAACATGCCCATCGGGGATGCACCGTTCGAGCGAGCGCTCGAGCCGTTCGGTCTCGAGGTGCCGCCCGGCAGCGGGAAAGTCCGCGTCTACTACGGCGGGCCGGTCGAGATGCAGCGCGGCTTCGTCCTTCACACCCCGGACTGGACCGGCGAGGGTACCCTCGTGATCGACGCGCACTTCGCGCTCAGCGAGGACCCCAAGGTGCTGCTGGCGATGGCCCGGGGCGGCGGCCCGCGGCGAGCGCTGTTCTGCCTGGGGTACGCCGGGTGGGCGCCGGGGCAGCTCGACGCCGAGGTGGGCACCGGCGCCTGGGGCATCGCCCCCGCCGACGAGCAGCTCGTGTTCGACGAGGATCCGAAGGTGAAGTGGATCGAGGCGACAACCCGACGGCTCCTCGACCTCTAGAGGGAGGACGCTCATGAAGACGATCGACATTCACGCGCACCTGGTCCCACGGTCCCTGTGGCAAGCCGTCGAGGCTCGCCGGGAGTGGCACGGCTTTCGTCACGAGCCCGGCGACGGCATCGGCTCCATGCTGGGCGGCGGCAAGCGCACGAGCTTCAGCTCGCCCAAGGTGCGCTTCACGCCCGAGGAGCGGCTGAAGGACATGGACGCGCAGGGCGTGGACGTGCAGGTCGTCTCCATCCACACGCCGTTCTTCGGCTATCACCTCGATCCCGCGCAGGGGCGCGCGCTGGCGCGCGACGTCAACGACGAGATCGGCGCGATGACCCGCCAGTGGCCGCAGCGGTTCGCGGGCCTGGCCACGCTGCCGGTCCAGGACGTCAAGGCGGCGATCGACGAGCTGGAGCGCGCGGTCGCGGTTCTCGGCCTGAAAGGCGCCGAGCTCGACACCGCGGTGAACGGCGAGAACTGGGACGAGCCGAAGTTCCAGCCGCTGTTCAAGGCGGCGGAGGCGATGGGCGCGGTGCTGTTCTTCCACCCGCAGCCCCAGCACAACTTCATGATGCAGCGCACCACCCGCTACGGGCTCTTCAACAGCCTCGGCGTCATCCTCGACGACGCGATCGTCGTGGCGATGCTGATCCTCGGCGGCGTCCTCGACGCGTGCCCGAATCTGAAGGTGTGCATCGCCCACGGCGGCGGCCCGGCGTGCTATGCGATGGGCCGCCTCGATCGCGGCTGGCAGGGCACGCCCGAGGCGAATCGCTCGATCCCCAAACCGCCCAGCAGCTATCAGCGCCGCCTCTACTACGACACCGTGGTGGGCAGCGAGAAAGCGCTGCGGTTCCTTCTGGACGAGGTTGGGAGCGACCGCGTGGTCCTGGGCAGCGACTGGCCGTTCGTGCCGTGGCATCCCTCGCCCGTCACCTGGGTGCAGGGGCTCAAGAGCCTGAGCGCGGACGAGAAGGAGAAGATCCTCTGGAAGAACCTCGAGTCGCTGCTGGGGCTCGCATGACGCCCGAGCGCTTTGCGCGGGGCATGACGTTCGCCGACTACGTGAAGTTCACTGGCTCGCCCGAGAACCTCGGCCGCGAGGGGTTCGACGTCCGCCGATTCGCCCTGGTCCACCCGCGCCTGGACTGGAGCCAGTTCCTGGCCGAGCGCTATGCGCGGGCCCGGCTCACCGACGGGCAGGCGGCGGCGATCAAGCAGCTGGCCGCGCGGCCGGGCGGCCCCGCCAAAATCCTAATAATCTCGGAAGACTGGTCCTCGGACTGCCGGCGCGACGTCCCGTATCTGGCGCGCCTGGCGGAGGCCGGCGGCCTCGAGCTGCGCATCTTCGTCCGCGACGCCGACACGATGCAGCGCAAGGGGCTCCCCGACCCCGGCGCGCACCCCAACGCGGACCTCGTGCGCGAGTACGCCAACGAGAAGAACGGGCAGAAGTTCGCTACGGTCCCCGTCGCAGTGTTCTTCACCCGGGACCTCGTCGAGCTCCACCGCTACGTCGAGTACCCCGCCGTCTACCAGAAAGACCGGGTGCTCGGCGCGCTGCGCGCGGCGCGCGCGGGTGAGACCGAGGAACAATCGAAGGCGCGCGGCGGTCGCGACATCGGGGCGCTCCTCGAGTCGCCCTTCCCGGACGTGTGGGCGCACGCGGCGATCGCCGAGATCATCAGCGCCCTCCACGAGCGCCTGCTGACGTCGTAGCGCTACTCGCCCTTGAGGCGAGGATCGAGCAGATCGCGCAGCGCGTCGCCCATCAGGTTGAAGGCGAGCACCGCCGCCATGATGGCGAGTCCCGAGAACGTCGTCAGCCACGGGCAGCACTTGATGTACTGGCGGCCCTCGCTGAGGATGTTGCCCCAGCTCGGCGTGGGCGGCGGGATGCCGAGCCCGAGGAAGGACAGGCTCGCCTCGGTGCGAATGGCGGTGGCGATGTAGAGGGTGGCCACCACGACCAGCGCGTAGAGAGCGTTGGGGAACACGTGGCGGGCCATCACGCGGAGCTGGCCCCCGCCGAGGGCGCGGGCGGCCAGGATGTAGTCCTGCTCGCGGATCGTCAGGGCCAGGCTCCGAGCCAGCCGCACGAAGTTCGGCGTCAGCGCGACGCCGATGGCCAGCATCTCGTTCGCCAGCGAGCCGCCCAGCGCCGTCACGATGATCAGCGCCAGCAGGAGCGTCGGAAAGGCCATCAGCATGTCGGAGCTCCGCATGATGAGCATCTCCATGCGGCCCCCGATCACGCCGGCCACGATGCCCAGCGGCACCCCCAGCGCGAAGGCGAACGCCACCGAGACCAGCCCGACCTCGAGCGAGACGCGGGCTCCCCAGATGATGCGGCTGAGCAGGTCGCGGCCGAACTCGTCGGTGCCGAGCAGATGACGATCGATCGCCCCCGGCCCCTTCAGCACCGCATCGGAGAACTGGGCCGACGGGCTCAGCGGCGCGATCAGCGGCGCGGCCGCGGCCACGACGATCATGGTCATCGCCAGGGCGAGCCCGATGCTGATCGGCAGCCACCGGCGCAGGCGGCCGCGAGTCGTGCTCCGCGGCTCCTCGGCGGCCCTGAGACCGGCCAGGTCGACCGGATCGGCTCGGCGAACGACGGCCATCGAGTCTCCTCGGCTCTCGGCTAGCGGAAGGTGATCCGCGGATCGACGACCGCGTACATCAGGTCGACGACCAGATTGACCACGATGATGATCATGGTGAACACGGTGATGGCGCCCTGGGCCAGCGGATAGTCGCGCGCGCCGATGGCGTCGACCAGCATCTTGCCGAGGCCGGGCCGCGTGAACACCGTCTCGGTGAGCACGGTGCCGGTCAGGGCGATCGCCACGAAGATGCCGATGATGGTGAGCAGCGGAACCATCATGTTACGCAGCGCGTGCTTGTAGACGACCAGGCGCTCGCGCTGCCCCTTGGCGCGCGCGGTCCGGATGTAGTCCTGGCTGATCACCTCGAGCATCGCCGAGCGGGACAGCCGGCTCACCGTGGCGGCCAGCGTGAACCCCAGCGCCAGCGCTGGCAGCGTCAGGTGATGGAGCACGTCCCCCACCGCCCGCAGGAAATCCTGGGGATAGGTGAAGGCCTCGCCCGAGCCGATCATCGCGATGACGCCGTCGAGGTCGCCGCCGCCGATCAGCGGAAAGAGATCCAGGTGGAGCGAGAACACGATGAGGAGCAGGATCCCCAGCCAGAACACCGGCATGGAGAGGCCCAGCAGCGCGATGATGCGAAGGGGATAGTCGATCAGCGGGCTGCGGCGCTTGAGGGCCGAGACGATGCCGATGGGAATGCCGACCAGCGCCGCCACGACCGCGCTGGCCATGACCAGCACGAACGTGTGGGGAAACATGCGCGCGATGTAGTCGCTGACCGGATAGCCCTGCCGGAATGACTTGCCGAAATCGAACTGGACCGAGCGCCAGAGATAGTCCACGTACTGCACCGCCAGCGGGCGGTCGAGCCCGAGGTTCCTGGTGCAATCGGCCAGCGCCCCGCTGGTGGCCTGGTCGCCCATCATGGCGACGCACGGATCGCCGGGCAGGACCCGCATCGCGACGAACACGATGCTCATGGCCCCCAGCAGCATGGGGACGGCAATCAGCAGGCGGCGCAGCACGTACTGGAACATCGCCTAGTCCCGCCGGCTCAGTTGAGCACCTTGAGCATCTCCGGGTAGTTGTAGCTGTAGTGCAGCGAGAACTCGCCGTAGTTGGGATCGAACGGCGCGCTCACCCGCTTGGGGTTACGGGCCCACTGGTTCGGCACGTCCTGCAGCGGCAGGCACACCAGGTCCCGCTCGAGCCGCTTCTGGGTCTCGGCGTAGATGGCGGCCCGCTTCTTCACGTCGCGCTCGACGCGGCCGGCGGCCAGCAGATCGTCCATCCCCTTGTAGTGGGCGAAGTTGGTGCCCTTGTTGCCAGTGGCCGGATCGGGGATCTCGGTGGACTCGAAGAACAAGGACAGCCACGGATCGGCGTCGGTGATGCGCGTGCCGCCGTAGAGCACGAAGGGATCGAGGTTCTTTCGGATGTTCTCGTGGAACGTCGCGTGCTCGACGACCTGCAGGTCCACGTTGATGCCGACCTTCTTGAGCTGCTCCTGGGCCAGGGTCATGACCTTGGGATAGAAGAACGACTTACTGATGAAGTAGTTCTTGATCGTGAAGCCGTTGGGGTGGCCGGCCTCGGCCAGGAGCTTCCTGGCGAGCTCCGGGTTGTACTCCGGGAACTTCATCGGGACATGGCCGAAGTAGCCCGGCGGCACGCAGCTACTCGCCAGGCGGGCCAGGTCGCCGGGGTACATGGTCTCCTTGATGGCCTTGCGGTCGATGGCGTGCATGAACGCCTTCCGAACGCGAATGTCGTCGAACGGCGGCTGGGTCATGTTGATGTAGAAGCGCTCCTGGCCGCCCGGCCCGCGCCGATCGATGATGGCACCCATCTTCTTCACCTGGTCGGCGAAGTCGGCGGTGACCGCCTCCGGGTAGAGCAGGTCGAACGTCCCCTTCTCGAGCCCGATCAGCTTGGTGGCGTCCTCCGGCACGTCGAACCAGTTCACCTCGTCGATCTGCGGCCGGCCGCCGTGGAACTTGTCGAACGCCTTCAGGACGATCTTCTCGCGTGGCGAGTGTCGGTCGAAGTAGAAGGGGCCGGTGCCGACCGGGTTCCACTTGAACCCGTCGCCGAGCTTCTCCATGGCCTTCTTCGACACGATGTAGCCCTGCTGGTAGCCGACCATCCGGAGCAGGAAGATCGGATCGAAGGCCTTGAGCGCGATCTGCACGGTGTGCGGGTTCACGATCTCGATCGACTTGATCACGTCGAGGTTGACGCCGTAGCGGGTGCCGGGCGCCTTGCTGATCTGACGCTCGAAGCTGAACTTGACGTCCTCGGCGGTCATCTCGCCGTAGCCCTTGTGGAACTGCACGCCCTTCTTGAGCTTGATCGTCCAGATCGTGCCCTCGGGCGAGAGCGTCCAGCTCTCGGCGAGATCCGGCTCCACCTCGGACGTCGTGACCTTGCCGTCCTTGATGGCGAAGCGCGTGAGCCCCCGGAACATGAACCGCGAGATGGCCTGGCTCTGTCCGAGCGTGCTCGAGTGGGGGTCGAGGGTATCCGGCTCCTTGGCGGCGATGTTCAGGATCTTCTTCTGGGCATCCGCGTCGGGCGCCTGGACGAGCCCGACGATCGTGAGCGCCGACAGCACGACGAGGCACGTAGCGAGCCACGCGAAGCGCGACATAGAGTTCTCCCCGTTTGTCGAGCGAAGCTTGGGTAAGCGGGACAGGATCCCGCGCGTTGTCACGAGCATCGAAGACCACCACGCCGAACGCGATTCGAGCATGGCCACCTCGGTCGAATCGGTCTGGGACGGGTCAACCGGGGCGGCGCGGTGCGGCGCCGCCCGGCCCTGCTTCGAGATTGGGCGATACGATATACCCACCGCTCCGCCGCGACAAGACGGGGCGTCCGGCCGGCGGCGCTACGTTTTCAGGCCCTCAGACGCCGGCCCGGCGCATGAGCCCGGCACCGCGGTCGAGCGCGGGCAATACCTCGTCGGCCTTCGCCGGATTCAGGTTGAAGACCAGGCGCGCCACACCGGCGTCGCGGTAGCGCTTGATCAGGTCGAGGTCCTCGGCGACGCCGAAGACCGTGATCGGCAGGCTCGCCGGATCGCGGCCGGACTCGGCGACGAGCTTCTTGAAATCCGGCAGAAGCCCGAGGACGTCGCCGTACTCGGGCCGCCGCGCGTGCGGCATCCAGCCGTCGCCGTAGGCGATCGCCCGCCGCGCGCCGTAGGGAAACGCCCCGCCCACGATCACCGGCGGGTGCGGCTTCTGCACCGGCTTCGGCCAGGTCATCATGGGCGGAAATTTCACGAACTCGCCGTTGTACTCCGGCTTCGACTTGGTCCAGATCGCGCGCATCGCCTCGACGCGCTCGCGCATCACCTTGAAGCGCGACTTGAAATCCGTCCCGTGATCCTGCATCTCTTCTGCGTTCCAGCCTGCCCCGATGCCGAAGAGAAATCGTCCGTTCGAGACCTGATCCAGGCTCGCGACCTGCTTGGCGGTCTGGATCGGATCGCGCTGCACGACCAGGCACACGCCGGTGGCGACCTGCAGCCGCGTCGTCGCCGCCGCCGCGGCGGCGAGGGTCACGAAGGGGTCCATCACGTCGTAGTACTTCTTCGGCAGATCGCCGCCCTGCGGAAACGGCGAGCGGCGCGACAACGGAATGTGCGAGTGCTCCGGCGCCCAGAGCGATCCGAACCCGCGCTCCTCGAGCGCGCGGCCGAGCTCGGCCGGCCCCATCGAGTAGTCCGTGAAGAAGATCGCCGCGCCGAAGTCCATGAGGATCCCTCCGCCTAGGCCGGCAGCTTGTCGCCGTCCGGCGGCGCCGCGACCTCGAACGCGTTGACGACGCCCGACAGCAGCGCGAAGTAGTTCGCGGCCGCCGTCAGCTCGACCAGCCACTTCTCGTCGTGCCGCTTCCGCAGCGCGTCGAAGGCCGCCTGGTCGACCCGGTTGGTCCGCAGGAGCTGCCGCGTGTAGTTGACGATCTCTCGCTCCTCGGGCGGAAGCTTGCCGGCGTCGCCCTTCGCGCGCAGCAGATCGATGATCTCGTCGCCGACCCCGTTGCGGCGCGCCGCCGCGACCTGGGCCGCCCAGACGTAGGCCGCCTCGCGCTCGCGCACCGCGGCCAGGATGGCCACCGAGCGAAGTCTCGCGTCGACGACGCTGTCGTCGCGGAAGAAGGTGACCAGCGGCAGGATCCGCTCCGCGAGCTTGGGGCTGTGCAGCAGCATGCTGAACGGCCCGCGCACGCCCCCGAAGACCTTTACTACCTGGTCGACGACGGCGTGGCTCTCGGCAGGGACGTCGGACTTTCCGGTGACCGGGTTGATACGAGGCATGATGGGCTCCTTTCTCGAGGGACGCCGCCGGCGGCGCCATCCCGTTGACCTCGGTGGGCATCATAGAGCATCAGGACACTCTTGGGGAGGACGACATGGACGCTCGCGACCTGTTCCTGGACCAGCACGCCGTCATGCACTCGGCCGCCGTCGGCGGCAACAAGATGTCAGCGGCGGAGCGCACCTTCGCCGGCCTGACCGACGAGCAGATGCGGGTCCGGCCGCGCGAGGATCTCAACTCGCTGGCGTGGCTCATGTGGCACATCGCCCGCGCCGAGGACATCCTCGTCAACGCGGTCCTGGCCGCGCAGCCTCAAGTGTTCGACGATGCGTGGAAGAAGCGGCTCGGCGTCACCCGCCCCGATTTCGGCATCGGCATGACCAGCGCCGAGGTCACGCAGCTGACCGGGCAGATCGACCCCGGCGCGCTGCGCGCGTACCGCGATGCGGTCGGCCTCCGCACGCGCGAGCTGATCGGCGGTTTCAAGCCCCAGGACTGGCAGGGTGCGGTGGCGGCCGACGCCGTCGAGCGCGCCGCCGCCGCCGGAGCCTTCGGGGCCAGGACCGAACAGCTCTCGAAGGCGTTCCCGGGACGGCCGCGCGCGGCGGTGCTGAGCGGCATTGCGCTGATTCACTCGGCGGGACACATGGGCGAGGCCGCGACCGTCCGCACTGCCGGCGGATTCGGCTCGGGCATCTGACGGCGCTGCCGTCAGGGGTGAATCACGGTCTCGGCACGGCTGACGACGAACGCCTCGTGGCGCTCGACGAAATCGCCCACGACCTCGGCGAACGCCTGCGGCCGTTCGGCGCCGATGGCGTGTCCAGCGTCGTAGACGAACACGAGGTGACAGCCCGGGATCAGATCCTTGTAGATGCGTCCCATCGCCGGCGGAATCACACCGTCCAGGGTTCCGAACAGGACGAGCGTCGGCGTGGGGAGCTTGCGCAGTCGTTCTTCGAGGCCAGCGTCGCGGCCGGGTCCGCGCAGCCGCTGGACCAGCGCCTGCGTCTTCGCGCGGACGGCCGGGTCCACCGCCGGGAGGGCCGGTAACCGCTCGGGGTGAGCGTAGAGCCGGCGGGCCATCTCCTCGGGCGAGCCCGACGGCGGCTCCGAGCCTTCCGGCCGGATCGCCGCGGGCGCCTCGAGCACCAGGGCCGGCACGCGCTCCGGCGCCTGCAGGGCCAGCCACAGCGCGGTCGTTCCGCCGAAGGACGTGCCCATCAGGTTGAACGTGTCGAGTCCGAGGGCCTGAGCCGCGCGCGCCATGGTCGACGCGAGCTCGGCCATGCTCCGCGTCTTCGTGTTCTCGCCTGAGAGGCCGAACCCCGGCATCTCGAAGGCCACGACACGAAAACGGCGAGCGAGGAGGTCGTGCGCGGGCGTCAGGCGCAGCCCGCCGGCTCCGTGCAGGTGCACGAGCGGCGCGCCGTGCCCGGCGTCCAGGTAGCGGACGCGAAAGCCGTCCGCCTCGACGTAGCCTTCTCGAAAGTCGGCGCCGGGAGCGCTCACACTCGACGATCCCCGTGGCTCAGATGTCGCGGATGCGCGGGAGCACCTTGGCGCCGAACAGCTCGAGGGCGCGCATGAGGGCTTCGAGATCGCTCGACCCGGGCGGATACAGGGACAGATCGAGGACGCCGGCGCCGACGACATCGCGACAGCGCCGAACCTGCTCGACGACCGTGTCGGCGCTGCCGATGAACGTCGTGGGCAAGGCACCGCTCACGATCGGCGCCCGCGCCTCGCCGGCGATGTTGCGGGCATCCAGCTTGTTCAGCGCTTCGCTCACGCCCGCCCGCATGGTGAACGGCCGCTGATTCGGCTGCTGGCGCAGCAGCGCCTCGGCTTCCTCGTCCGTTTCGGCCAGGAGCATGTTCGCCCGGTAGATGATCTGCTCCGGCGTCGGTTCCCAGCCGTAGCGCGCGCACTGCTCGCGGTAGTAGCGCGTGGCCCGGCCCACCGCCTCGAACGATCCGTAGGAGACGCCGCAGCCGAGGTGGTTACGCGCGGCGAAGTCGCACGATTCGCGGCTCGTCCCCAGGGCATACGTGGGCGGATGGGGCTCTTGGAGGGGGCGCGGCCAGATCGAGATCGTCCGGTACTGGAAATGGCGGCCCTGCCAGCCGAACGGCTGCGGCTCCGTCCAGGCCTTGAGAATGAGCTCCATGCCCTCGTCGGTTCGCTCGCGCGCCTCGGCCGGGTTCAGGTCGTAGGTCAGATACTCGTTCGTCGTCCCCCGCAGGAGCCCCACGACCAGGCGCCCCTGGGCCAGCGTGTCGAGCATCGCGATCTCCTCGGCCACGCGCACCGGATTGCTCTGCGGGACGATCGGTCCGAGCAGCGCGATCTTGATCTTCTTCAGGTGCGCGGCGATGAACGAGGCCGAGACGATCGGAGACGGCGTCAGGATTCGCGGAGAGTAGTGGTGCTCGGAGACGCTCACCCAGTCGAAGCCGAGCTCTTCCACGTACTCGAGCCGCGCGATCATGTCCCGGTAGGCCCGCGCGCCGGCCTCGCGGTCGTACGCGCCGGACGGCACGGGCCACTCGGACGGGAGCGCCTGCGGCGCGCAGTACCGCGCCGTTTCGAAGAACGAGACTTTCATGGCCGCAGCCCCGCCATCAAGCCCTCACTTCATCGGTGAGAAGGCCGTGGGACGCAGCATCGTGTTGGCGACTTGCTGCACGATCGGGCCGTTCTTCTCGCTCTCGGCGAACACGCGGGCCCGCTCGGGGTCCTTGGCGAACGTGTCGAACTTGGCGACGCGCTCGTCGAGGCTCTCCCAGGCCAGGAGGTAGGTGAGCTGGTGGTCGTTGCCGCCGATGCGATTGAGCCAGTAGCCCACCTGCCGGAAGCCGTGCTTCTTGAACGCGCCGCACGTGAAGTTGCCGAACCGGTCGGTGATGTTGGTGATCTTCCCGGGCATCGCCTGGTACTCGCGCAGCTCGAAGACGTACGGGCTGCGGCCGGCGGCGTCGGGGCCGTAGGGCTCGCCGCGATCCATCTGGGAATACGCGGTCGGCTCCATCAGCTGGTTGTAGACGCGGTTCACCAGGGGCCCGTCCTTCTCGGTCTCCGCCCACTTCTTGGCGCGCTCGGGATCGGCCCGCCACGCGGCGTTCTTCTTCGTGCGCTCCTCGTAGCTCTCCCAGCCCCAGATGTAGACGACCTGGTTGCTCTTCTCGGCCACCAGGGGCGTCCAGAAGCCGATCAGGCGGAAGCCGTATTCCTTCCACTTGTGGACCGTAAAGCTCCCGAAGCGATCGACGAGCGCGGGGAGCTTGCTGGCGGCGACGTCGTAGCGGCGCAGTTCGTAGAGCATGACGCACCTCTCTGGAATCGCTGGGTCGTTTGGCCGGCGCTAGGATACCACCGCCGGGCCGAGAGCGGTGGCCCCGGGGCGACGGCTGGCTTATGCTACGTCGGGCGAGACATTCGCCTCAAACTGCAAAAGGAGATCTCCGCATGACCGAGCACAATGCCGTAACCCGGCGCGAGTTTCTGAAGGCCGGGGCGCTTGCCGCCGCCGCACCTCTCGTGGCCGACGTGCCGTTCGTCTCGGCCCAGAGCGCGATGCGCGGGAGCAAGATGCTGGACTTCTACACCGGCGCGGACATCAACAAGGCCGAGGCCGAGGGCGAGCTCGTCTACTACGGCCACGACAGCGAGCCCGCGATCGCCACCCTGCTCGACGCGTTCCGGAAGGACTTCCCGAAGATCAAGACGAGCTACGTACGGCTGCAGACGGGCTCGCTCTACGCCAAGATCACCGCGGAGCGGTCGGCCGGGCGCTTCGGCGTCGACGTGCTCCAGCTTTCCGACATCTCCCCGGCCATCGACTTCCAGAAGAAGGGCGGCTGGGAGCAGTACCTGTCGCCCGAGTACGCGGCGTACAAGCCGGAATACCAGTCGACCCCGCCCGGCTACTACGGCGTGCCCGGCGTCGGATTCTCCGGCATCTCGTACAACCGGACCAAGGTGAAACCCGAGCAGGCGCCCAAGACGTGGAAGGACATCAACAACCCGGCCTTCAAGGACGGCATCAGCGCCAAGCTCGCGACCTCGGGCATGCAGCACGCGCAGTGGTACATCCTGCGCAAGATGTACGGCAACGACTTCTGGCAGGAGTTCGCCAAGCAGCGGCCGAAGGGCTTCGACGCGCGCGCGCAGCTCTTCGATCGGCTGGCCAAGGGCGAGGACCGGATCTGCGCGCTGGCCGAGTACGCGGGCTACACGCTCTACCAGGAGAAGGGCGCCGAGCTCGACTTCGTGGCGCCGCCCGAGGGGATGCCGGCGATTGCGATCTACGTCGGGGTCGTCACCAAGGCGCCGCATCCGGAAGCGGCCAAGCTCTTCGTGGACTGGGCCCTCGCCCGCCGCGGCCAGCTCGTCTACCAGAACCAGAAGATCCTCCTTTACGGATCGCTCCGCCCCGACGCTGGCCCGATGCCCACGGGCAAGCGGCTCGCCGACTTCAAGCTGCTCTTTCCCACGGACTGGAACGACTACGTGGCGAGCCATCCCGTGTTCGTGAAGGAGTGGAACTCGATCATGGGGTTGTGAGCCCCCGGCCTTGATCGATTTCGAGCGGGCCCGGTCCTGGCGGCCGGGCCCGCGTCTCGTCAGCATGCTCGTCGGCGGGGCGACTGCCGTGCTGGTCCTCTATCCGATCGCGTACCTCGTCCAGGCCTCGCTCAGCGTCGGCGACCCGCAGGCCCGCCCGCCGGAAGCGTACGGGCTCGACAACTTCGTGGGGCTCGGCCGCTACGCGCACATCTTCGGCAACACCCTGCTCGTCGCGGCGCTGGCGACGGTGCTGGCCGTCGTCGTCGGGTTCGCGATGGGGTGGATCCTTTCGCGTACCAATGTGCCGGGCCGCGCGGCGTTCGAGCAGCTCATGGCGCTGCCGTACTACGTGACGCCGCTCATGGGCGCCCTCGCCTGGGCGCTCCTCGCCTCGCCCAACAGCGGCTTCGTCAACCAGGTCTGGCGGGCGCTCGGGGGCGAAGGCCACCTCGTCGACATCAACACGCCCTGGGGCATCGCCTGGGTGATGGCGTTGTTCGAGGGCTCCGTCGCCTTCGTGATGATCGGCGCCGTGATGAAGTCGATGGACCCCGCGATGGAGGAGGCCTCGCAGGTCCTCGGCGCCGGCCGCGTGCGGACGATGCTGCGCATCACGCTGCCGCTCGTCCTGCCCGGCGTGCTCGGCGCGGCGGTGTTCGTCTTCGCCGAGATGCTCGGCTCGTTCTCCGCCGCGCTGGTGCTGGGCCTTCCCGCCCGCTTCTACGTCGTGACCACCGCCATGTACCAGCTCGTGTCTCAGTATCCGCCGCGCTTCCCGACCGCGGCGGCCATGGGTGTCTCCCTGTTCGCCGTCATGTTCACCATGGTGTGGATTTATCGCCGCATCGTGAGCTCCGGCACCTACGTCACCATCACCGGCAAGGCCTTCCGGCCGCGTGTCATGGACGTCGGGAGGCTGCGCTGGCCGTTCCTCGGCGTCTGCATCGCCTATCTTGGCGTCGCGGTCATCCTGCCCGTGCTGACGATCACGTACGCGTCGTTCCAGCACCTGACCACCGCGTTCCCCCGCGCCGGCAACTTCACGCTGGTCAACTATCAGACCGCGTTGTCTCTGGACGCGGTCCGCTCCGCGCTGGGCAACAGCCTGCTCCTCGGCCTCGCCACGGCGAGCATCGGCGTCTTGTTGATGGGGTTTCTCTCCTGGCTCATCTATCGTTCGCGGCTGCCCGGCGCCGGCGTCATCGAATATCTCCTGATGTTTCCGCAGGCGGTCCCGCGCCTGGTCTTCGCCTTCGGGATGCTGTGGGCGTGGCTGATCTTTCCGATCCCGATCTACGGCACCCTGTGGCTCTTGCTGATCGTCTACCTCACGGTGTTCCTGCCACTTGGCTTCCGGACGATCTCCGGCGTGATTCTCCAGATCGACCGGTCGCTGGAGGAATGCGCCCAGATGTGCGGAGCGACCTGGGGCTACCGGCTGCGCACGGTGACCATGCCGCTGCTCAAGCCCGGGCTGATCGCGGCGTGGCTCCTCCTGTTCATCGCGAGCGTCCGCGAGCTCGGCGCGTCGATCCTGTTGATGGGCCCCAAGGCCAAGGTGATCACGCCGGCGATCGTCGAGTCGTGGTTCTCGACGAGCACCGAGCTCACCGCGGCGATGGCGCTTCTGCAGACCCTGGCGGTGGTAGCGGCGCTGCTCCTCCTGTTCGCGGTCGCGCGGCGCGCGGTCCAGGCAGGGGGCGAGTGACGAATGGCCCGCGCGTCGATCGAGGTACGTGACCTGGTCGTTCGGTATGGCGGAGTCGTCGCGGTGCGCGGGGTGACGTTCACCGTCGGCGCCGGCGAGCACCTGACCTTGCTCGGCCCGTCCGGGTGCGGCAAGACGACCACGCTTCGGGCGATCGCCGGGCTCGAGAAGCCCGCGTCGGGCGAGATCCGGATCGGCGGAACGCCGGTGTTCTCGTCAGCGCCCAATGTGAACGTCCCGGCCGAGCGGCGCGGGCTCTCGATGGTCTTCCAGTCCTACGCGATCTGGCCGCACATGAGCGTGTTCGACAACGTGGCCTACGGCCTGCGCGTGCGCAAGCGCCCGGAGGCCGAGGTGGCCGCTCGCGTGCGCGAGGCCCTCGACCTGGTCCAGCTCGGCGAGCTCGAGAGCCGGAGCGCGTCGAAGCTGTCGGGCGGCCAGCAGCAGCGCGTCGCGCTAGCCCGGGCGTTCGTCTTCTCCCCGTCGGTGCTGCTCTTCGACGAGCCGCTGTCGAACCTCGACGCCAAGCTGCGCGCGGAGATGCGGGTCGAGCTGAAGGAGCTCCAGCGCCGCCTCGACATCACCTCGGTGTACGTCACCCACGACCTCGAGGAGGCTCTCGCCATCTCCGATCGGATCGTGGTGATGCGCGACGGCGGCATCGAGCAGGTGGGCTCGCCCGGCGAGATCTACGATCGCCCGCGCAACACCTTCGTCGCCGACTTCGTGGGATCGGCCAACCTGATCCGGGGTCGCCGCCGTCCGGACCTCGAGCGCAACGGGCTCGTGGTCCTGGAGACGCCGGGCGGCGCGCTGGTGCACGGCATCGCCCTCGGCCGCCAGGTCGGTCCCGAGGCGCTCGTCGCCGTCCGCACCGTCCGCCTCCGACTCGAGCGCGCGCGCCCGGCGACGGCCGTCAACGCGTGGCCGGCGCGGATTCGACAGCGCGTTTTTCAGGGAGACTTCACCCAGTATCACGTCGACTGGGACGGCCGGCAGCTCATCGTGCGCTCGGCGGCGTCGGACCCGATGACCGAGGGCGACGAGGTGTTCGTCAGCGCGGACCCGAGGCACTGCGTGCTCCTGGAGGAGTGAACGTGAGCGACCGGGCCACTCCCGTGGGGGGCCAGCCGGTGGCACGTCCGGCAAGGTTCAGCTATGCTTTACCGTTCGCGTGACGCGGAGACAGAGGCACGAAAGGAGCTGCGCGCCGAGTGGAAAGCCCGCCGCGGCGGCGCTCCAGGAGATTCCCGATGGCGCGACGCGCCGAGCGGAAGCGACCGCGGGGCCGCACCTCACGTAGCGAGCTCCAGAGACGGAATCGCGCGCGTAAGTCCCCCGACCAGGCGCGGAAGGCGACCTGTCCCGTGGTGGTGGGCATGGGCGCCTCGGCCGGCGGCCTCGAAGCCTTCATCCGCTTCTTCCGGACCATGCCGCCAGACAGCGGCATGGCGTTCGTGGTGATCCAGCATCTCGATCCCACCCACGAAAGCCTGACCGCCGAGCTGCTGGGCAAGCACACGAAGATGCCCGTGCGGCAGGTGGCCGGCGACACGCCCGTCGAGAGAGACCACGTCTACGTGATCCCTCCGAACAAGGACCTCGCCATCGGCCAAGGCGTCCTGCGGCTCACGCCGCCCCCCGCGCGCCGAGCGACGCACATGCCGATCGACCTTTTCTTCCGGACGCTGGCCGAGGATCAGCAGGAGCGGGCCATCGGCATCGTCCTCTCCGGCAGCGGCACCGACGGCACGTTCGGGCTGAAGGAGATCAAGACGGTCGGCGGTATTGCCCTCGTCCAGGAGCCCACCACCGCTCAACATGATGGCATGCCGAGGAGCGCGATCGCCGCCAACGTGGCCGACCACGTGCTGACGGTGGAAAAGATTCCGGAGATGCTGCTGAGGTACGCGCAGAATCCCTACGCCGCCCTGGCGAGCCAGGCTCCCGCCGGCGAGAAGGGCGGTTCGGAAGACTTGACCAGGGTCCTGGCCCTCCTCCGCACGCGGCTTCACTTCGACTTCAGCGGCTACAAGCCCGGCACGCTCGTCCGGCGAGTCCGCCGTCGAATGGGGCTTCGGCACGTCGAGCGCATGCCGGACTATCTTCAGCTCCTGCGCAGCGACCCCGGCGAGGTCAAGACCCTCTCCAAGGACCTGCTGATCGGCGTGACCCGCTTCTTCCGCGATCGGGAGGCATGGAACTACCTCGAGGAGCAGCTCCTGCCTTCCCTCCTGCGAGAGCGAGAGGCCGGCGCCCCGTTGCGGGTGTGGGTCGCTGGGTGCGGTACCGGTGAGGAAGCGTATAGCCTGGGCATGCTGCTGATCGAGCAGAGTCAGTCTGCGGAATGGAGCGGCCCGATCCAGGTCTTCGCCTCGGACGTGGACAAGGACGCGTTGGACATTGCCCGCACGGGCATCTACCCGGAGAGCATCGCGGCCGACGTGCCCCCCGGACGCCTGCGCCGGTTCTTTCTGCAGGATGGGACCCACTACCGCGTGAACAAGGAGCTCCGCGAGGCGATCGTCTTCGCCGAGCAGAACCTCATCGCCGATCCGCCGTTCTCCAAGCTCGACCTGATCAGCTGTCGGAACCTGCTCATCTACTTGAGCGCGGACGTCCAGAAACGCATCATCTCACTGCTCCACTTCGCACTGGCCGAAGGCGGATACCTCTTCCTGGGCAGCGCGGAATCGATCGGATCCGCGGAGGATCTCTTCGACACCGTGTCGAAGCGTTGGAGGATCTATCGGCGTATCGGGCCCACCCGTTACGAGATGCTCGGCCAGCCCACGGCCGCGCACAGGCCGACCCCAGAGTTGTTAGCCGATCCCTTGGCGCCATCAAGAGCCAATCGGCTGCTCACCCGGGTCCAGCAGCAGCTGCTCGAGCGCTATGCCCCGGCCGGCGTGGTGATCAACCGCCGGTACGAGATCCTGCTGTTCGTGGGGCGAACCGATCTCTACCTGACTCAGCCGGCCGGCGCGCCTACGGATGACCTCCTGACGCGCGTGCGCGAGGGTTTACAGACGCGGCTGCGGGGGCTGGTGCGCCAGGTGGTCACCGACCACGAGCCGCAGGCGATCGCCGTTCGCGTCCGGCGCGACAACGCCTGGCATCGGGTCCGGGTTGCCGTCGAGCCGATCCAGCTTTTGGGTGACACCGAGGGCCTGCTCCTCGTCTCCTTCGCTGACGACGAGGAAGCGAAGCCCAGGCCGGCGCCCGAAGCCGCCGGCGCAGCGGTGACCGAGCGAGACGACTCCGTGGTACGGCAGCTCGAAGCCGAGCTGAAGGCTTCCCGGGAGGACCTGCAAGGCACCATCGCGGGAATGGAGGCCTCGAACGAGGAGCTCACGGCGGCCAACGAAGAGGTGATGTCGGTCAACGAGGAGCTCCAGTCGACCAATGAGGAGCTGGAGACCTCGAAGGAGGAGCTCCAGTCGCTGAACGAGGAGCTGAACACGGTGAACGCGCAGCTCCAGAGCAAGCTCGACGAGCTGGAGCGCACGAACAACGACCTCGACAACCTGCTGACGAGCACGAACATCGCGACGGTCTTTCTCGATGGCCATCTCCGTATTCGGCGGTTCACCTCCGCCGTCACGCGGCTCTTCACCCTGATCCCCTCCGACGTCGGCCGACCCCTCGCCGATATCGCGCCGACGTTCACCGACCCGGCGTTGCTGACGGACGCGACGACGGTGCTGAAGACGCTCACGCCGCGGCAGTCCGAGGTGGCCACGCGGGAGGGCCGCTGGTACATGCGTCAGGTCCTGCCCTACCGCACGCAGGACAACCGGATCGAGGGGGTGGTGATCACGTTCTCGGACGTGGCGGCCGAGGCGCTGCAGGGAGCCCGGTTCGATCTGGAAGCGGCGTTGAACAGGCTGGCCGCCAACGAGGCCCGGCTGCGGACGACCCTGGACACCGCCGCCGACGCGATCATCACGATCGACGAGTCGGGCCGGGTGCAGTCATTCAACCTTACCGCCGAGAAGATGTTCGGCTACAGCGCCACGGAAGTGATGGGCAAGAACGTGTCCATGCTCATGCCGCTGCCGTACTCAAAGGAGCACGATGGTTATCTCACCCGCTACCGCGAGACGGGAGTGGCGCACATCATCGGGATCGGCCGCGAGGTCGAGGGACTCCGCAAGAACGGAACGCGCGTGCCGCTCGACCTTTCCCTGAGCGAGTTCACCGACTCTACGGGTCGCAAGTTCACGGGCATCCTGCGCGACCTGACCGAGCGCAAGCAGGCCGCGCAGTGGCGGCGCGAACACGAGTCGCAGCTTGCCCACATGCTGCGGGCCAACACCGCGGGGGAGTTCGCGGCCGGTCTCGCGCACCAGCTCAACCAGCCGCTCGCGGCGCTCGCGAACGACATCGCGGCGTGCCAGGCGCGGCTCGGCGCCGGCCGCGCGCCCGGCGTGCGCGCGCTGCTCAAGCACGCCACCGCCGAGGCCCAGCGCGCGGGCGCGATCTTGCGCCGCTTCCGCGACCTGATCCGGAAGAAGCCTCAGCGCTGGGAGCGGGCCGATCTGCGTGAGATCATCCGGGACGCCGGTGAGCTGATGCGTCCCGAGATGGCGCGGCAGCAGGTGGCGTTCGATCTTCGCCTGCCGCCCGACCCGCTGCCCGTCCGGGTTGATCGCGTTGAGATCGAGCAGGTGATCCTGAACCTCATGCAGAACGCGCTTGATTCTGTCGCGGAAGGTCGCCGCCACGGGCAGATCAGCGGGCGGGCGATCCGACTGCACGCGGCCCGGGACGCCGGGGAGCTGGCCCGGGTCTCGGTCGAGGACAGCGGTGCCGGCGTTTCGGAGGAGGTGGCAGGACGGCTGTTCGAGCCCTTCTACACCACGAAGAAGGGTGGCCTCGGGATGGGCCTGCCGATCGCGCGCACGATCGTGGAAGCCCATCGCGGCCAGATATGGGTCGAGCGGCGCCCACGGAAGCGGGGGGCCGCCCTCAGGTTCACGCTGCCGCTTCACACAGCGCCGGAAGGCCGAAAGGGTGGTGATGGGCGAGCACACCGTGTTCGTCGTCGACGATGACAAGGGCGTCCGCCGGTCGCTGACCGCGCTCGGACGAGCGCACGGCCTGGCCGTCGAGGCCTACGCGTCGGGCGACGCGTTTCTGGCGGCGTACGACCCGGCGCGACCGGGGTGCCTGATCCTCGATGTGCGCCTGGCGGCTGGAAAGAATGGGCTCGATCTCCAGGACGAGTTGCGCCGCCGCGGTCACGACTTGCCCATCATCGTGATGACGGGCTACGGCAACGTGTCGGCGTCGGTACGCTCGTTCCGCGGGGGGGCCGTGGACTTCCTGGAGAAGCCCGTGGTGCCCCGCGTGCTGCTGAGCAGGATCCGCGAGGCCCTGGCGGCCGATCAACGGCGCCAGGAGCGCTCGGCTGTGAAGCTGCGGCTCGCGCGCCTGACCTCGCGCGAGAAAGAGGTTGCCGGGTTTCTGGTCAAGGGCAAGCGCTCGAAGGAGATCGCCGCGGCGCTCGGCATCAGCCCCCGCACTGCGGAAGGACATCGGCGCCAGGTGCTGCGCAAGATGGAGGTTGGCTCTACCGCGGAGCTCGCCACCGCCTGGTTCACCCAGCAGCCGACAACTCCGGCAACCCCCTCGCAGTCGTCCACGTAGAATCACGCGCGTAGTTCTGTCCGCGTAGCATCCGTCGCCTCTCGTTCGACAGTCCCTGGTATTTGTAAGTATGGGCATTAGTGGGCTGGCCGAGACTGTCCTGCTAGTCGACGACGATCCCGACGTGCGCGCTCTCCTGAGCGAGGTGCTCAGGATTGGCGGGTTCGCCATCCTCGAGGCGCCGGACGGGACGACCGCGCTCAGAATCGCGGAGACGACCCTTCGACCCATCGAGCTCCTCGTGACCGATATCAACATGCCCGGAATCAACGGACTGGAGCTCGCCCGCCGCGTTCAGGCCCTGCGCCCGGACACGGGCGTCGTGTACATGTCCGGGGCGCCGGCGGACGTGGTGGCGGCGTGGGGCCTTGCGACCGGGACGGTATTCCTGCGAAAGCCGTTCGGCGCTGACGTCTTTCTCGACTGTATTCGCGATGTCATGAGACGGGTCTAGGTCGAAGAGCGAGCGGGCGCCGTGAGTCCTTTCGACGTACGGCCCGGCGCGGCCATCGACGATCAGGCGAAGCTGCCGTGGGCGATCGTGCTGGCTGGAGGCGAGGGACGGCGGCTCCGCCCCCTCACACGGTACGTCTGCGGCGACGATCGCCCGAAGCAGTTCGCCGCGTTGCTGGGAGGGCGCTCGCTCCTGCGCCAGACGCTGGACCGCATCCGACCCCGGATTCCGATCTCGCGCACCGTGGTGGTGACTCACATGCGGGACGCCGAGTATGTGGCCGAGGAGTTCGGGCGCGGCGAAGCGCCTGAGTGCCTGCTCCAGCCCGAAGACCGGGGCACGGCGGCGGCCATTCTGTGGGCCGCCCACGTCATCCGGCAGCGCGACCCCGACGCGGTGGCCGTGGTATTTCCTTCCGACCACTACGTGGTCGGCGAGCCCGAGTTCATGGGACACGTCCTCGACGTGGTCGCCTTCGTCCGCCGGAATGGGGAACGGCTCGTGCTCATCGGGGCGATCCCGACCGAGGCCGAGACGCAGTACGGATGGATCGCGCCGGGGGAGCCGGTCGGCCGGATCCATGGTGGAGCGGTCTACGGGATCACACGGTTCTGCGAGAAGCCGGACCCGGATGTGGCGCGGGCGTTCCAGGACGTGGGCGCCTTCTGGAACACGTTCATTCTGGTGAGCTCGGTGGAAACCCTGAAGACTGTCGGCGCCGCCGCGCTACCCCAGCTCGACGCGAGGTTCGAACGTCTCGATCCCCTCAGCGACGCGCCCGAGGAGCTCCGGGAGATCCGACAGGCCTTTGCGCTGTCTCCCCGAGCCAGCCTCTCTCGCGACGTGCTGGAGCGAGCCCCTTCCGACCTGGCGGTCTCGCCATTACCCGCGAGCGTCGTCTGGACGGACTGGGGCACGCGGGAGCGCGTGGTCGCGAGCCTGCGCCGAGCGGGATTGAGGCCGCGCTGGCTGGAGACTCTCGGCAAGCAGTCCCTGCAGTCGGCCTGACGCGGCAGAGGCGGATCATGGTGTTACCGGGCCGGAACGGAAAGGGTACGGTTCAATCATGAGTACTGATCCGCGCGCTTCAGTCGACTGTCTTCGGCTCCTCGACAAGAGCCCTCAAATGCGCGCCATTCGGACGGTCGTCGAAAACATCGCCGACACCGATGTCACGGTCTTGATCCGTGGGGAAAGCGGCGTCGGCAAGGACTTCGTGGCCCGTGCCATCCATGCGGCGTCGGTCCACCGCCAGGGGCCATTCATCAAGGTCAACTGCGCGGCCATTCCGCCGGGCCTGCTCGAGTCCGAGCTCTTCGGCCACGAGAAGGACGCCTTCACCGGCGCGCACCGGCGCAAGCCGGGGCAGCTCGAGTACGCCAACGAGGGAACGATCTACCTGGACGAGGTCGCCGAGCTGCCGCTGGCTCTGCAGGCGAAGCTCCTGCACGTGCTGGAAGACTTCCGGTTCGCGCGCGTGGGAGGCTACGCGCTGCTCGACGTCGACACGCGCGTGATCGCTGCGACCAATCGTCACCTCGAGGATGCGATGGCTCGGGGCGAGTTCCGCGAGGATCTCTACTACCGGATCAACGCGGTGGAGATCCTAGTACCGCCGCTGCGGGAGCGCCGCGAAGAGATCCCGGGGCTGGTGGCCCGGTTCCTGGCCGAGTTCAACGGCCAGTACGGACGGCAGAAGCATCTCTCGCCCGAGACGATCACGCGGCTGACGGAATACGGCTGGCCGGACAACGTCCGCGAGCTGGAGAATGTCATTCGACGCATGGTGGTGCTCACGGACGGCGAGCGGGCGTTCGAAGCCCTGGTCGCCCGAAGTCAAAACGGTCATGCCGCGGCGCACGCTTCGCCGGTCGTCACCGAGAGCTGAGGGAGATCGCCGGCGGCGGCGTCCTCACCGCTCCCGCGACCGCTGAGCGTCGCGGATCGCCAGCCAGACGCGCTCGGAGGTCGCCGGCATCTCGATGTGCTCGACGCCCAGCTCGGCTAGGGCGTCGACGATCGCGTTCACCACGGCCCCGAGCGCCGGCGTCGTTCCGCCCTCGCCGCCGCCGCGCAGACCGAGCGGGTGGGACGTCGAGGGCACCTCGCTGATCTCCGTCGTGAACGCCGGCAGCATGTCGGCGCGCGGCATCGCGTAGTCCATCATGGTCGAGGACAGGAGCTGTCCCGTCTCGGCGTCGTACGCGCAGGACTCCCACAGCGCCTGTCCCACGCCCTGCGCGATTCCGCCGTGGGTCTGTCCGTGGAGGATCATGGGATTCACGGCGCGGCCGCAGTCGTCCACGGTGGTGTACCGCACCACGTCGACCACGCCGGTCTCGGGATCGACCTCGACCTCGCACACGGCCGCGCCGTAGGGAAACGACGGCTGGGGCATGGTCTCGTCGCTCGTTCCGTCGAGAGGGCCGCGGCAATCAGGCGGCGCGTCCGCGCGCGCCGCGGCGGCCGCCACCCGGAACAGGTCGACCGAGCGGTCGGTACCTCGCACGGTGAACCGCCGTCCGGAAAACGCGATGTCGGCCGGCGCGGCCTCCAGCATCCAGGCGGCGATCCGCGTGCCTTTCTCGACGATCTGATCCGACGCCTTGGCCATGACGATCGCGGCGAGCCGGAGCGCCCGCGCCGAGTGGGCGCCGCCCCCGACGACGGTCACATCGGTATCGCCGGTGATCAGGCGCACCGAGGCGAGATCGACGCCCAGCCACTCGACCAGGAGCTGCGCGAAGCTCGTGGCGTGGCCCTGCCCCGACGAGAGCGTCCCCAGCACCAGCTCGACCCATCCTTCAGGGCGCACCGTGATGTGCGCCCGCTCGCGCGGAAAGCCGGTGTTGAGCTCCAGATAGTTCGCGACGCCGATGCCGCGATAGCGCCCGCGGCGGCGCGCCTCCGCGCGGCGGCGCTCGAACCCGGCCCAGTCCGCCAGCTCCACGGCGCGGTCGAGGGCGGCCCGGTAGTCGCCGCTGTCGTAGACCACGCCGAAGCCGTTCCGGTACGGCATCGCGCTCGACGGCACGAGGTTGCGGCGGCGCAGCTCGACGCGGTCGAATCCGTGACGCCGCGCGGCGAGGTCGATGAGCCGCTCGATGACGAACATGACCTCCGGGCGGCCCGCGCTCCGGTAGGGCGTGGTCGGCGACGTGTTGGTGACCACGGCGCGGCCGTGCATCGACACCGCCGGCACGTGGTAGACCGTGGTCGCGATCGCCATGCCCTTGTTGAGCGGGTTGAACGACACGGCGTGGGCGCCGACGTTGCTGGTGTTGGCGCTGCGAAACCCCAGGAATGTCCCGGCGGCGTCGAGCGCCAGCTCGGCGCGCACCGCGAGGTCGCGGCCCCCGTAGTCGGCCATGAACGCCTCGCGCCGCTCGCCCGTCCACTTCACCGGGCGCCCGAGTCGCCGCGCGGCCCAGGCGACCAGCACGAACTCGGCGTAGCAGCTGTTGCGGGTGCCGAAGTTTCCGCCGACCTCGCGCGCCGTCACGCGGACCGCGCTCTCGAGGACGCCGAGCGCGCCGGCCACGCCGGTCTGCGTCCGCCCGAGCCCACCCGCGCCGGCGTGGACGGTGTAGCGGCCGCTCGGCGCGTCCCACACGCCGACCGCCGCGCGCGGCTCCATCGGCACGCCGGTCACCCGCTGCACCCACGTCTCGAACCGCACGACGTGGGCGGCGCGCGCGAACGCGCGCTCGACGGCCGCCGGGTCTCCGGCTTTCGTATCGACGCACACGTTCGACTTGGCTTCGCCCCAGAGGATCGGCGCGTCCGGGGCGGCGGCGGCGAGGCTCCCCGTCACGGCGGGCAGCGGCTCCCAGTCCACCACCACGCGCTCGGCGGCGTCGCGCGCCGCCGCCGGCGTGTCGGCGACGACCATGGCGACGATGGCGCCCACGAAGCGCGCACGATCGGCGGGCATCGGCGGATGCGGGGCCACGAAGAGCACGTCGCGCGGGCGGATGACCTCTTCGTGGGGGTTCGCCGGCACCGGCGTATGCGTGATGGGCTTCACGCCGTCGGCGGCGGCGTCGCGGCCGGTCAGCACGGCGATCACGCCCGGCGCGGCGAGCGCGGCGGCGGTGTCGACGCGCACGATTCGCGCGTGAGCGTGCGGCGAGCGCACGAAGCAGGTGTAGGCCTGGCCCGGCAGGTTGACGTCGTCGCTGTAGCAGCCGCCGCCCGTCAGCAGACGCGAGTCTTCCTGGCGGAGCACCGGCTTGCCGATGCCCTCGGGAGCCAGGCGAGTCCGGGAGCTCAGGAAGGACACCGCGCTCACGGCAGCTCGATCCTGAACACCTCGTACGGGCGATTCACGCGCGGCGCCTGCGAGTTCGGGAAGTAGTAGCAGCCGTCGGGCCCGATGCTCCCCTCGTTGGGGCCGCTGATCCGGTCGTCCCGGATGATCGTCTGGAGCTTCCGGTCCGCGCCCATCTTGAGGACACCGTCCTCGGTCAACGCCGAGAAGTAGAGCGTGCCGGCCGCGTCGCTCGTGATGCCCGTCACCGGCGGGATCCTCACCACGGCCTCGACGCGCGCGGGGGCTTCGCGCGCCAGACTCGGGTCGTGCAGGTACTTCGTCTCGACGCGCCAGAGCGTCGGGCCGAAGAGCGGCGTGAAGTACATCCACGCTCCGTCCGGGCTCAGCTCGAGGTGCGAGAGGTTGATGACCGGAACCCTCCCGTTCGGGTGTCTCATGGGCTGGCCGTGGATGATGGGCGTGATGCTCCGATCGGCGCGCGAGCAGGGCGCTCCCTCCAGCACGCGGTGACCGCGACCCGACGCCCGATCGATCACCACGATCACGCCGAAGCCCGAATCGGTGACGTACAGGAAGCGCGGGTCGACCCGCAGGTGGCTCAGGACCGCCCCCGGCGGCGCCAGATCGGGGCCCAGCGCGTAGATCCGCCTCACGCGGTTCGTCTCGAGGTCGATCTGCACCAGCTTCGCCCCGCCCTCGACCATCTTGCCGTGATGCGGCGACGCGTCGTCGATGACCCACAGGTTGTTGTCGCGGTCGGCGTGCAGGCCGTGCGTGCACACGAATCGCTCGTCGGGTGAGAGACCGGGCTGCCACTCGTTCCAGGTCCCGCCGGGGAACGGCGCGAAGCCACCATCCGCGGTGGCCTCGCCGACCGAGGGTGTGGGCACGTCCGTCCAGCGCGGGAAATTGCCGAAGAGCCGGCCGCGCGGGGACACGGCCGCGTTGGTGATCATGACGTTGCCCGATGAGGCGACCGACGTCAGCTCCATGTGGCCGACCATTCTACAGCGCCCTCCCGGCCTTGACACCTGCGTCGACGCGGTGCTACGTGTGCGCCGCGGGCCTTCGACAGACGGTGCGCGCGGCCCTCTCGACCCGGCGCGCGCTGGCCGTCGGCGCCGTGATCCTGCTCGTCGCGCCGACAGGTCCCGTCGGCGGTCAGCTTCCGGGCCTATCCCTGCCGGGCGCGTCCACCGAGTCGCTGGCCGCGCTCGCGCGCGGCGAGTGGCCGACCTACGCGGGCACGTATTCCAGCGCCAAGTACTCTCCGCTCGATCAGATCACCCCGGCGAACGTCGGCGATCTCGGGGTCGCCTGGCGCTGGACGTCGCCCGATCACGCCGTGCGCGCCGCCGACACCCGGATCGATCCGAGCTGGTTCCACGAGGGGACCCCGATCATGCTCAACGGCGTGCTCTACACGAGCACGTCGCTCTCTCAGGTGGCCGCGATCGACGCGGCGACCGGCCGGACGAAGTGGGTCTTCGATCCGGGCGCCTGGAAGCTCGGGATGCCGACGAACAATGGCTGGCTCCATCGCGGCGTCGCGTACTGGCGGGACGGTGAGGACGAGCGCGTCATCATGCTCACCGGTCACGCTTCGATGATCGCCCTCGACGCCCGGACCGGCCGGCCGGTGGGCACGTTCGGGGACAAGGGCACAGTGGATCTGGTCGCGGGGCTGCGCCGGCCACCGAATCCGCGCTGGATCTACGGCAACACCTCGCCGCCGGTCATCGTCCGCGACGTGATCGTCGTCGGCTCGTCGATCCTCGACTATCCGATCACGGGCGGGGTGCCGCCGGGCGACGTGCGCGGCTTCGACGTCCGGACGGGAAAGCTCCTGTGGACCTTCCGATCCGTGCCCGAGCCCGGTGAGGTCGGGCATGAGACCTGGGAGAACGACTCCTGGAAGACGACGGGCGGCACGAACGCCTGGTCGCCGCTGAGCGCCGACGAAGAGCTGGGCTACGTCTATCTGCCGTTCGGCACGCCCGCGAACGACTACTACGGCGGTCACCGCCCGGGCGACAACCTCTTCGGCGAGGCGCTCGTGTGCCTCGAGGCGCGCACCGGCAAGCGGATCTGGCACTACCAGCTCGTTCGCCACGGCGTGTGGGACTACGACCTCCCGGCCGCGCCCAACCTCGTCGATGTTACCGTGGACGGCCAGCGGGTGAAGGCCGTGGCGCAAGTCACCAAGCAGGGGTTCGCGTTCGTCTTCGATCGCGTCACCGGCAAGCCCCTCTGGCCCATTGTTGATCGCCCGGCGCCGCCATCGAAGGTGCCCGGCGAGAAGAGCGTCGCGACCCAGCCGTTTCCCACGAAGCCGGCGCCCTTCGAGATCCAGGGCGTACGCGAGGACGATCTGATCGACCTGACCCCGGCGCTCCGCACGCAGGCCCTCGACATCGTCGGCCGCTACGATCACGGCCCGCTCTACACGCCGCCGACCGAACGGGGCGCGGTCGTCATGCCCGGTATCGGCGGCGGCGCCTCCTGGTCGGGCGCCGCGTGGGATCCCGAGACCCAGATGTACTACGTGACGACGCAGCGCTCGCCCCATGTGCTCACCCTGAGCTCCTCCCCGCGCTTCAGCAGCGACCGTTACGTCGGGACTCCCCGGTTCCTGCCCGGGCCGCAGAACCTCCCGCTGTTCAAGCCGCCGTGGGGCAGCCTCGTCGCGATCGACCTGTCGAGCGGCGATCACCGCTGGCGCTCTCCGGTCGGCAGCGGCCGGTACGCGACCGTCACCGGCCTCGGGATCACGGAGCGGCTGGGTTGGCCGAGCCGGTCCTTCGCCCTGGTCACGAAGACGGTGCTGGTGGGGTACAGACCGGCTATCTGAGCAACCGGCGACCGGCACCCTATGCTCCCAACCGCGAGGTGTACGACCTCAATGTCCGGGAGCCGAAGCTCTACGCCTATGACAAAGCCAGCGGGCGGCTCCTCGCCCAGATCGACCTGCCGGCGAACGCGAGCGGCGCGCCCATGACCTACATGGCGGGAGGCAAGCAGTACGTGGCGTTCCCGATCGGCGGGGCGAACATCACGGAAGAGCTGATCGCGCTCGCCCTGCCCTGACGGGCGTGGCCTGACGCGGGAGGGGAATGCCCGTCCCCTCCCGCGCGGTCGAAGCGCGACAGGATCTACACGGTCTGGAGTATTTCGGCGGTCGCCATCTCCGGCGTCAGGATCTCCCGCCAGTCGGCGTCGCGTGCCACCACGCCCTCGGAGGCCCGGAGCGTGTAGTAGCTCGGCCCGATGCCGCGCGGCGTGCCGCCCTCCTGCACTGCCTTGATGGCCGCGAGCAGCAGGCGACGGGCCTGGATGATGGCCTTGTCGGCCGGCCCGAGATGCTCTTTGCTCCGATCGACGACGCGCCCCATGCTCTCCTGGATTCCGCGGTCCTGCGTGTTGATGCCGTCGATTCCGGTGAACGTCTCCGTCTTCTGCACGCGCCGATCGAGGAGGTAGTTGTTCTCCCGGTTGGCCCTGGAGCGAAACGTCTTCTGGTCCACGTGGTCGGGGCCGTTGCCGGAGCGGCGCTCGGCCCGATCCTCGTCGTCGAGCGGCGCCTCCGTCGTGTGGTGCCAGTTGTAGACCATCGTGTTTCCGTCGTCCATCGGCACCCAGATGTGACCGGCCACCGCGGGGAATCCCTTGTTCGTCTGGTACGGGCGAATCTGGTGGAACGGCATCACGAAGTGATAGGTACGGATGTGCATGTCGGCGTCGTCCAGCGGCCGGAGACCGGAGTACTGATAGCCCCAGTCCGTGAGATCGACGACGAGCTTCGGCGCCTTGCCGCGCACGAACGCGCTCGCCGGGCTGATGCCGCCGCGCCGGGAATTGGTCGTGATGAGCCGGTGCAGGATCGGCGCGTGCGAGGTATCGATGCCGCCTTCGAGCGCCTGGAGCCAGTTGCACTCCTCGATCACCTTCGACACGTGCCGGTGCGACGCCGGCGACTGGGTCCACGCGAACTTGGGCAGCGGCGGCTGCAGGTCGGGCGGGCCCATGTACGTCCAGACGAGGCCGCCGAGCTCGACCGTGGGATAGGACGGCTGGCGGATCTTCTGCTTGAACGAGAGCTCTTCCGGCTCGTTCATCATGTCCACACAGCGACCGGTGACGTCGAACTTCCAGCCGTGGTAGACACACCGGAGCCCGCATTCCTCGTTGCGGCCGAAGAAGAGCGAGGCGCGGCGATGCGGGCAGAGCTCCTCGAGGAGCCCGACGCGCCCCTCCGTGTCGCGGAAGGCCACCAGGTCTTCGCCCAGAAGCTTGACGCGCACAGGCGGGCAGTCCGGCTCCGGCAGCTCCGAAGCGAGCAGGGCCGGAATCCAGTACCGGCGCACCGTGGTGCCCATCGGCGTGTCGGCGCCGATGCGTGTGATGAGCTCGTTCTCTTCGCGTGTCAGCATAGGTCGCCCTCCCCGCTGAACGTCTCGTGGCCCGAAGCTCGGGGCCGATTATACAGCGTGCCGACCCCCCGAGATTCGGCTTCGAGGGGCGCGTCCGGCCTCAGATCACGCGGTCGCGGCGGAGGGCGGAAATGTCGCCCGGTGCCACGCCCAGCCCGGCCAGGATCTCGTCGGTCTGCTCGCCGAGCCGGGGCGCTGTCCGGCGCACCGCCACCGCGGCCGTCGACATGCGGATCGGGGTGCGGATGTGCGGCACTCGCCCGAGCTCGCCGTCGTCGGCGTGCACCACCATCTCGCGGTGGCGCACCTGCGGGTCGGCGAAGAGCTGCTCGTAGTTGTACACAGGCCCGCAGGGCACGCCCGCGTCGTCCAGCACCATCATCCAGTGCGCGGTCGGCGCGGTGGTCAGCACGGCGACGATCTCCTTCTCGAGCTCGGCGCGATGCTTCCGCCGCTCCGGGCCTCGGGCGAAGCGCGGGTCGGACAGCCACTCCGGGTGGCCCAGCGCGCGGGCGCAGCGCTCCCAGATGGACTGGCCGGCCGCGCCGATCATCATGTAGCCGTCCTTGGTCTCGAAGCGCTGGTACGGCGCGTTCTGGCGATGCCGCGAGCCCATGCGCACCGGCTCCACGTGGTCGGCCAGCCAGCCTGCGCTCGTCCAGGACGAGAAGGCGATCGCGGTCTCGAGCAGCGAGCACTCGATCTTCTGGCCCCGTCCGGTCCGCTGGCGCTCGTAGAGCGCGGCCAGCACGCCCTGGGCCCCCCACATGCCCGTACCGAGATCGCAGATCGGCAGGCCGACCGAGGTGGGCGGGCCGTCCGGCTCGCCGGTGACGTGCATGATGCCGCCCATGCCCTGGGCGATCAGGTCGAAGCCACCCTTCTCCCGGTACGGGCCGTCGGAGCCGAAGCCGGAGAGCTGCGCGTAGATCAGACGCGGGTTCAGACGGCTCAAGGTCTCCCAGCCGAGCCCGGCGCGATCCATCACGGTCGGCCGATAATTCTCCACCAGCACGTCCACCGCGCCGACCAGCTTGAGGAAGACCTCGCGGCCGCGCTCCCTCTTGTAGTCCAGCGCGAGGCTCTTCTTGTTGCGGTTGATGTAGCGGAAGTACGGGTTGCGCTCGGAGCCATCGCCCATGGCTCGAGACGAGTCGCCCGAGCCGGGCCGCTCGAGCTTGATCACCTCCGCGCCCATGTCGGCCAGGATCATCGAGCAGTAGGGGCCCGCCATGTGCTCGGTCATGTCGAGCACTCGCACGTCGTGGAGCGGGCCTCGCGCGTTCGGGTCAGCCATGGTGTCAGGAGCCTCCGGCGATGTCGCGCGCGTGGCCCAGCACGTGGGCCACCGCGACCTGATGGAAGACGAGTGCGAGCGGCCCGACCACGCCGCCCGCGGAACGGATCGGGCGGGCGAAGAGCGCCTCGTCGGCGGCCTCGACCGCCTTGATCGTGGCGGCCCGGTTCGCCGCGAACTCGGCGAGCAATTCGGGCACGGTGAGGTGGGCACGCTTGGACACCTGCCGGTCGTTGTACGCGTCGTTGCCGCCCTTCATGGCGCGGGTCGGAGGTGTTGCTTCCTCAACCGGAGGCGTCCGCGCGATGTCGATCAAGCGCGGGTACGTCCACTCGATCGACGCGATGTGGGCCAGGATCTGCCGCCCGTTCCAGCCGTTCTCATAGCGTCCCTCCTCGAGTCGCTCGAGTGGGACCGAGCGCATCAGAGCCACTACTTCGTCGCGACTGGCCGCGAGTGCCTCGAGCAGCTGGGCCTTGGAGGGCTGGATGGCCATCGCCGGAGGATGGGGCCGGGGCGAGAGGGCTGTCAAGGGTCCTCGCTTGACCGGCGCCTCGAATGGAGTGAATGTCCGACCATGCCGCGGCCGGTCGGAGTCCCGGTGTCACTTGTGCGCCTGAGGACGCGGGACGGAGTCTGGCTCGACGGCGTCGTCACCGAGCCGAAGCGTCGCCCGCGCACGGCTCTGGTCCTGGTGCACGGCCTCGGCTCGGTCTTCTCGTCGGCTCCGACGCTGACCCGGGAGCTTTCCGCCCGGCTCAACGCCGCCGCCATCGGCTACTTCAAGTTCAACACGCGCGGCCACGACGTCGTCGCCCGCCGGGGACGGCAGCTGGCCGGGGCGGCCTACGAGCGCTTCGTCGACAGCGTCGAGGACATCCGGACGGTGGTCGCGTTCGCGCGGAAATGCGGGTATCGCCGCGTCGTGCTGGCCGGGCATTCGACCGGCGCCAACAAGGTTCTCTATTACGCGAGCCGAGCCCGCGACCGCCGCGTCGTTGGAATCGTCTTGCTCGGTCCGGTCTCCGACGTGGCGGCCGAGGCCAGGCGGCTCGGCCGACGCGAGCTTCGCCGCCGCGTGGCCACCGCGGAGCAAATCGCCCGGCGCGATCCCCTGGGCCTGGTGCCACGGGCGTGGGGCTACTGGAGCGCTCGTCGCTACATCAGCCTGTATCGCCCCGGTGAGGTCGAGGACGTGTTCCCCTACTACCGGCCCGGCGCCCGCTGGACGGCGCTCCGGGCCGTGCGGCTACCGATCGCCGCCGTCGTCGGCAGCCGCGACGAGTTCCTCGACCGCCCGGCGGGGGAGCTGATCGCGGCCTTCCGAGGGAATGCGACGCGCGCCCGGGCGTTCACGGGCACCGTGATTCCCGGCGCGCGCCACAACTTTCAGCGGCGCGAGCGCGAGCTGGCGGACCTCATCGTCCGCTGGATTCACGCTCATCGAGACGCGGCACGACAACGTAGGTCCCCTTGACAAGGAGAGCGGGCCGAGCAGATCGTGGCGCACATCCAGGCGCGCGGGGGAAGTCAGACATGGTGAACAGAGGTCTCCGGTACGCGGGCGCGGTGGTGGTCGGTCTCGTCGTGGTCGTGGCGGCCTGGCCGGTGATCGGCCCGAGCGCGCAGCAGGCCCCGCCCGTCGCGGTGCAGATCGGCGGCGGCGATATCGGCGGCGTGGTCACCAGCAAGAATGGACCGGAAGCCGGCGTCTGGGTCATCGCGGAAACGGCCGAGCTCGGCACCAGATTCGCCAGGATCGTGGTCACGGACGATTACGGGCGCTACGTGATCCCCGACCTGCCGCAAGCCACCTACAGTCTGTGGGTGCGGGGCTACGGGCTGGTCGATTCTCCGAAGGTCAAGAGCGCGCGCGGCCAGATCGTCAACTTGAACGCGGTCGTGGCGCCGAGCGCCGCGGCGGCGGCCGCGTACTACCCGGCCATCTATTGGTTCGCCATGCTCAAGATCCCGGACAGGAGCCTCTTCCCCGGCACGGGCCCCGACGGTAACGGCATGCCGGTCGCCTTCAAGAGCCAGGAGCAGTGGCTCAACGCCATCCAGCTGAACGGCTGCGGTAACTGTCACCAGATCGGCGACAAGGCAACCCGCGAGATGCCCGAGAGTCTGGGCCGGTTCACGAGCTCGGTCGAGGCGTGGACACGGCGGCTCCAGTCCGGACCGGGTGGTGGCACGATGGTCAGGACCATCGGGACCCTCAACACGTCGGACGGGGGACACCTCCGCCGCCTGGCGGAGTGGACCGATCGCATTCGCGCCGGCGAGCTACCCCCGTCGGCACCGTCGCGGCCGCACGGCGTGGAGCGCAACGTCGTCGTGACCGTGTACGACTGGCTCTCCCCCAAGTACTACATCCACGACCTGATCGTCACCGACCGACGGAAACCTACGGTCAACGCGTCCGGCCTGATCTACGGCGCCGCCGAGCTGAGCACGGATCACCTGCCCATCCTGGATCCGGTCAAGATCACCAAGAGCACCATGCGAGTGCCGGTCCGCGACCAGGATGCGCCCAGCTCGGCGCTGGCCAACCCGGTGGTGGCGTCGTCGCCGTACTTCGGCACCGAGCAGGTGTGGGACACGCGCGTCAACGCCCACAACCCGATGATGGATCAGGACGGGCGCGTGTACTTCACGGCGCAGATCCGATCGCCCAAGAATCCGCCCGCGTACTGCGCGGCCGCGTCGGGTCACCCGTCGGCGAAGGTGTACCCGCTCACGGGAACTCCGGACGGGTTCGTGCAGAACTCCCGACAGGTCACGGCGTACGACCCGAGGACCAGGCAGTTCGTGTTCATCGACACGTGCTTCGGCACGCACCACCTGAATTTCGCCGAGGACACCAGCAACACGCTGTGGCTCAGCAACAACCTCCAGAACGAGCTGGCCATCGTCGGCTGGATCAACACGAAGATGTTCTGGGAGACCCGCGACGCCGGGAAGTCGCAGGGCTGGACGGCGCTCGTCGTCGACACCAACGGCAACGGCAAGCGGGACGCCTATGTCGAGCCCAACCAGCCGGAGGATCCCACCAAGGACAAGCGGATCGGGCTTGGCTTCTACGGCATCGCGTACAGTCCCGCCGACGGATCCATCTGGGGGTCGAACATCGGGCACCCCGGATATGTTCTCCGGCTACAGCCGGGGTCGAGCCCGCCGGAGACGGCGCTCGTGGAGGTCTACAAGGTTCCGCCTCCCGGCTATGGCATGCGCGGGTTCGACGTCGATCGTCACGGTGTGGCGTGGGTGACACTGGCGAGCGGCCACATCGCCGGCTTCGATCGTCGCAAGTGCAAGGGGCGCCTCAACGGACCGGGCGCGGCGGAGGGGAATCTGTGCCCTGAGGGCTGGACGTTCTATCCGCTTCCCGGACCTTCCTTCGCCGGCAGAGACGGCGCGGCCGAAGGCCCCTATTACACCTGGGTCGACCAGCACGACATCCTGGGCCTCGGCGCGAACGCTCCTATCGGGACCGGCAACTTCTCCGATTCACTCCACGTGCTGACCTACGGGAAGATCGTCGAGCTGCGGGTCCCCTACCCCATGGGCTTCTTCGCCAAGGGCGTGGACGGCCGCATCGACGATCCGAACGCGGGCTGGAAGGGCAAGGGACTCTGGGTGACCTCCGGCAACCGGACGCCCATGCACATCGAAGGCGTCGACGCGCCGAGTCCCGGCGCGCCCGGCAAGACCTTGTCGAGCCCGCTGGTAGTGCATTTCCAGCTCCGGCCCGATCCGCTCGCCCGGTAAGGAAGATTGGGGGTCAGACGGTCGCCCGCTGGAACTCGAGCGTGTTGCCGTCGGGGTCGTTGCACAGCATCTGCACGCCGCCTCCCGGCTGGGTGTTCTCGACGTACTTGATGCCCTCGCGCTCGAGCGTGGCCTTCATCGCGTCGTAGTCGGCCACCTCGAAGCACGTGTGGCGCCCCTGCGGGCTGATCGGCGCGCCCGGCCCGGGCGGCTGCATCTCCGACTGGATGATGTGGATCTGGGGAAAGATGCCGGGCGTCCCCAGCCAGTAGCCGCCGGACTTGAACGCCGGCCGCGGCAGCACCTGGAATCCGAATACCCGGCAATAGAAGTCCTTCGCCCGCTCGGCGTCGGCGGTCGCGATGCCCTCGTGCTGCACGCGGACCACGTGCGTCCCCGTCACCGGCCGAATCCGCTCCCGCGCCGTATCCAGTGCCATCGTCGCCTCCCGCGCGCCTCATCCTCCAGCGCACCAGAGAATTATACGTGGGGACGGCCGGCCGCGGGGCGTTTGCGGTCCCCGCGGCCGTGGCGCATCATGGGCGCGCTCCGCGGCCGCCCAGAGCTGCGACGCAGGGAGACGACCCACCATGACGGCTCGTTCGAAGAACCACGACTGGCTCGCCTTGACCGTCGAAGCCGCGCTCGAACCCGAGCTGCCGATCTGCGACCCGCATCACCACCTGTGGGACCAGCAGACCGGGCGCACCGCTTCGCGCTACCTGATCGACGAGATCGTGGAAGACGTGAGCGCCGGTCACAACATCGTGTCGACGGTCTTCATCGAGTGCGGCGCGATGTTCAAGAGCGACGGCCCCGAGCCCTTGCGGCCCGTCGGGGAGACCGAGTTTGTGAACGGGATCGCGGCGATGAGCGCTGCGGGGCTCTACGGCAAGACGCGCATCGCCGCCGGCATCATCGGGACCGCCAACCTCCGTCTCGGCGACGGTGTGGCCGCCGTGCTCGACGCCCAGATCGCCGCGGGCGGCGGCCGCTTCCGTGGTATCCGGCTGGGCGCGGCCTGGGATCCCCACGATTCCGTGCCCAGCCACCGAACCAAGCCCGGGCAGGGCCTGCTCCTGCGCGACGACTTCCGCAAGGGGTTCGCGCAGCTGGCGCCGCGGAAGCTCACGTTCGAGGCGTGGCTCTACCATCACCAGATCCCGGACGTCACCTCGCTGGCGCGCGCGTTTCCGGGCACCACCATCATCCTCAATCATTTCGGCGGACCGCTTGGCATCGGTCCCTACGCCGGCCACGCGAAGGACATCTACGCGGAGTGGCGCAAGGCGATCAGCGAGCTGGCCACCTGCCCGAACGTCGTCGCCAAGCTCGGCGGGATCAACATGGAGATCAACGGCTTCGGCTGGCACGAGCGCTCCCGCCCGCCCGGAAGCCAGGAGCTCTGCGACGCCACCCGGCACTACTACGAGTTCACGATCGAGAAGTTCGGCGTCGATCGGTGCATGTTCGAGTCGAACTTCCCGGTCGACAAGGCGAGCTGCAGCTACACGGTCTTGTGGAACTCCTTCAAGCGCCTGACTTCCGGATACTCGGCGGCGGACAAGGCCAAGCTCTTCCACGGCACGGCCACCGGCGTCTATCGTCTCTAGCACCGTCGACTTTCCGTTCCGCCCATAGGGGTGCCAATATGAATTGATGACGATCGTTTCCGCCCGCGATCTCGACCGCCAGCTCGTCCGGGGCATTGCCTGGACCGGCGCCATGAAGTGGTTCGGGCAGATCGTGAGCTGGGCGTCGACCATCGTCGTGGCGCGCTTGCTGGAGCCGGAAGACTACGGCGTCGTCGCCATGGCGATGCTCTTTCTCGGTCTGGTCACGCTCGTGAACGAGTTCGGGCTGGGCGCGGCGATCGTCGTCCATCGCGACCTGAGCCCCGATCAGCGCGCGCAGATCAACGGCTTTGCCGTGCTCGTCGGCGTGGCCGCGTACGCCGTGTGCGCGGCCGCCGCGATGCCGCTGGCGATGTTCTTCGGCGTCGCCGAGCTCCGCTCGGTCGTGATCGTCATGAGCATCCCCGTCGCGATCGGCGCGCTCCGCACCGTCCCCACCGCGCGGCTCGAGCGCGATCTCCGCTTCAAGCTGCTCGCCGGAATCGAGGCGATGCAGATCTCTCTCCAGGCCTTCGTGGTCTTCGCACTCGCGCTGGCCGGGCTCGGCTACTGGGCGCTGGTCCTCGGCAGCGTGGCGGGCGCCGTCGTATCCACCGGACTGACCCTGGCCTGCCGACCATCGGGCTTCGCCTGGCCACAGCCGGAGTCGATCCGGAGCGCGCTCGCGTTGAGCAAACACGTCCTGGTCACGCGCGTGGCCTGGTACGTCCAGTCGAACGCCGACTTCCTGGTGGCGGGCCGGGTCCTGGGCCAGGCGGCGCTCGGCGCCTACACGCTCGGCTGGACGATCGCGGCGGCGCCCGTCGACAAGATCACGGCGCTCGTAGCTCGCGTCACCTTCCCGGTGTTCGCCTCCGTCCAGGATGATGTGGTGGCACTCCGCCGCTATCTCCTGATGCTCACCGAAGGGCTGGCGGTCCTGACGTTCGCCGCCGGCGTCGGCCTCGCGCTGGTCGCCGACGACTTCGTCTACGTCGTGCTCGGGCCCAAATGGGAGGCGGCGATCATGCCTCTCCGGCTCCTGGCGATCCTCGCCGCCCATCGCGGCACGACCCCGCTCCTGCCGCAGATCCTGAACGTGATCGGCGAGTCCCGCTTCGGGATGTACAGTGCCCTCGCCAGGATGCTCCTGCTGCCCGCCGCGTTCTACGCGGGAAGCGGTTGGGGGGTGTCGGGCATCGCGACCGCGTGGCTCCTGATCCATCCGGTGGCGGCGCTGCCGACCTATTCCCGCGTGTTCGGGCGAATCGGGCTCGCCGCGACGGACTACCTGCGATCGTTGTGGCCGGCCGCGAGCAGCGCGCTCGCCATGACTGCGGCGGTGCTGGTGCTCCGGCTCACCCTGCCTCCCCACTGGACGCCGGCGCCACGCCTCGCGCTGGAGATCTTCGTGGGCGGGGCCGCTTACCTGCTGGCGATGGCGACGCTCCATCGCCGTTGCCTGCACGCGCTGGCCGACGTCGTCAAGCTGGCGCGTGGATGATGCTCCGGTTGGGCTTCACCGGCGACGTCTGCCTCGGGGGCCAGCTCCGCGAGCTGATCGCGCTCCACGGCCCGGAGTTTCCGTTCACCGGAGCGGCTCCTGCGCTGCGCGCGGTCGACCTCCTGGTCGGCAATCTCGAGTGCTGCCTCATCCGCGACTCGACGGGCCCGGAGGCCCGGCGCTTCATGGCGGTTCCCGCCGCCCACGCGGACGGGCTGAGGGCGGCCGGGTTCCACACCATGAGCCTGGCCAACAACCACATGATGGACTGCGGGACGGACGGTCTCACCGCCACCCTGGCGCGTCTGGGCGACCTCGGCATCGGCGCGTTCGGCGCCGGACCGGACCTGCCACACGCCGAGCAGCCGCTCGTTCTCGAGCGTGGAGGCCGACGGGTTGCGCTCCTCGCGGCGGCGGGTTCGCCGACACGAACGCCGGCCACGGCCGGCTGGGCACGGCGCCGCTGGACCGCGCGCGACTCGGCGAGCGCGTCCGGGCCGCGCGAGCGCTCGCCGACCTCGTCGTCGTCGCGCTTCACGCCGACCTCGAGTTCAGCAGCTACCCGGCGCCGTGGCGTGTGCGGCTCTCTCGCTGGCTGGTCGATCAAGGGGCGGCCGTCGTCGTCCAGCATCACCCGCACGTCTGCCAGGGAGTCGAGCGGTACCGGGACGGTCTGATCGCCTACTCGCTCGGCAACTTCGTCCTGCAGGTTCGCGGCAACGCCTACCTCGAGGCGCAGGCCGGCACGACCGACTCCATCTTCTGGACCGTCGACGTGGACTTCTCTCAGTCCCCGCCCGGCCGCAGCTGGGATTGGCTGCCAATGGACATCGACGCCAAGCACCGGCCGCAGCCGTGTCCGCCGGAGCGCGCAGCCCTTCGGCGCCGCGAGCTGGCGCTCCGCTCGAGCGGTCTCGCCGACGGCTCGCTGGTTCGCGCGCAGTGGTCGAAGCGCTGCCGCGATGAGGCGACCGCCTCGCTCGCCCACGTGTACTACAGCGCGCGCCGCGGACAGTGGGATCGGGCGTGGAAGTCGGTCAGGCGCCTGATACGCAATGCGGAGGAGCGGCGGTGGATCCGCGGTCTGCTGACCCGTGGCTACGTCTGACCGATCAGCTCGACAGGCGCCTCCAGCACGGAACACGCCGCGCGTGACGTGAGACCAGCTCCATCAACGGCGTCAGATACCACTGCTCCCGCAGAGCGACCGCGGCGCTTCGCCCCGACAGGGCCAGACCGACCCGGCCTCTCACGGTCAAGAGCTTGCGGAGCGCGGTCAGCTCGCCGTGCGAGCTGATCTCGTCCATGAGAGCCGCCCGACACGCTAGCGTCTGCTTGTTGCGGGGAGCCGAGGAGCCCGGGGCCATGTCGGCGGGAACGTCCCGGTTGCCCGGGTAGCGATGGAACTCCGGCCAGAACTCCCTGAGGCACGCGCGCTGAAACTTGGTGGCGTGCTTGTCCACGGACCTGAAATCGAGCAAGAGCCGGAGATACTCGAGGTCCAGATAGGGGCACAGCGGCACGTGGCCCGGAGGCGCGAGCTGCTGTGACCAGGGGGCGATGACGCGGCGCTGGCGGAGCAGCAAGAACGCGATCTCCGCGATGTTGCTCCGTGGCAGAAACTTCCTGAGATACGCCTTGACGTCCTCGCGCAAGTCGGAGGCGCTCGGCCACTCGTCGGAGCGGAGCACCAGATCGAAGTCGTTCGTGATGCCGTGGGTGGCGATCGCGTCCAGCTCCCCTTCCGACGATCGAGCCTCGACGGACAGCCCCGTGTGGACCCTCCACCCGACCGGGTCCCCCAGGATGTCCCCGGCGATCCCGTCGAAGAGGAAGCTCGGACGGGCCGGCAGCGTCTGCATCAGGCGAATCGCCCAGGCGTGCTCGCGGGTCTCCGTGTCGACCAGGACTCTTCGGCTACGATCGTCGGCCGCGTACTGCTTGCCGAGGGCCGGCTCGAGCACGACGTGCGGGAAGCCGAAGTCGCGGGCCATCTCGCTCGCGAACCGGCCGTCCAGGTCGCGAAAGCCCTTCTGCGCGCTCCGGTACGTGAGGGCCTGGAAATCGACCTTTCGGTGGATCAGCGCCGCGAGGATCCGACGGCTGTCGAAGCCGCTGCTCAGCGGCAGGACGAAGCGGCCGCCGCTCAGCTCGAGGCAGCGGTCGATGGCCTGCTGGAACGCTTCCTCGACCTCGCCCACGGAGCGATGGTCGACCGCGCGCGTCCCGAACGGCAGCCGTCCGAGGTTGACGACGCTACGACTTCCGTCCTTCGTCCAGCGGAGGGCCTGGCCCGCCGGCACGCGCGAGACGCCGGCCGAGAGGCTTCGATCGCCGATGATCCACGATGTCTGAGTGAAGGAGCGCCACGCGACGAGATCCGGCCGCTCGGCGTCGAGGGCGAGAAACCGAGGATTGGTGGCGAAGAGCACCAGATCCTCGAACACCCGGTAGTACAGGGGGCCCATCCCGAGGACATCGGTGACCAGCGTCAAGGTCTCTCCCTGGCGTCCGATGTGCGCCGTCGAGAAGACCCCGTTGTGCTCCTCCAGGGATCGCGTGCCCCAGTACGTCAGGATCTCGGCGTCCGGGGAATAGGAGTGAAGCCGCGGAAACACGTAGCCCCGAAACGCCACGCCCTCCGAACGATCCCTGGTTCCGTGCACCAGCCCCGTCCCGGTCGCATGCAGGGCAGACGCGGCGCTGACCAGAAGCCAGTTGAATCCCCGGCGCTCCGTGTACGCCGAGGGCGGCACTCCCGACATGGTGACGCGGAGGCTCCGGGAGGGATGCCACGCGCCGAAGAAGAAGTTGTCGGTACCGTCCGTCGCGTCGGCACCCGGCCACTGGAACTGGACCCTGACGCGCGGCGCGTCCGTACGAAGCGGGTTCAACGGGGTACGAGGGTCGGCCGAGCGGATCCGTCACGCTCCAGCGAGCCGACCCGCGTCACGGCGTCGGTCGGCTCGGCATACGTCACGGACGAGATCGACGCCGGCAGCAGCCCAGGAAAGTAGTGCCTGCGAAGCTCGAATTCCGCCAGGTTGCTGGTCGTGAGAAGCCTCGGGTGCAGCTTCCCGTGGCTGTTCCTGGTGAGCACGACGAGGCCGCATTGAATGCGGGAGTCGCCGCCGCGGAAGGGCCGGAAGCAGAGCGTCGTCGCCGTCGCCCGCTGAGTCAGGTGCACGCCGTGGATCAACGGCGTCAGCAGCCGCTCCGACGCGTCGATCACCTCCCGATAGCGCCGCAGCCGCTCGAGGGCCTCTCCCTCGTTGCAGGAGCGCCCGAGGAACCTCCAGACGTTCTCGTACTGCTTCGACGTGACCGCGTCGGCATTCTGAGCGTCGTCGCTCCTGGAACGCTCTCGCTCGAAGTCGGCGACCGAGATGTGCTCGGACTCCACCAGGACGTCGACCAGCCGCTCGACTCCCAGACTCCGGATGAGCTCACGCAGCGCGGCGCAGTAGCGACGGGTCTTCGCCAGCGGGATGTCGTTGACCAGGAGCGCGCACATGTTGTCGATGACCAGCGAGAACTTCACGCCGCCCCCGTAGACCGGCGTGACTGCGGACGCGAAATCGGTCACCTGGCGCAGTACGAGGAGCTCGGCCAGGCCGACGTCGAAGATGAGCTCGTCCTCGCCGGGGCGGACGCTCGCGTGGTAGCCGCCGCCGATATCGAAGAAGAGGTGAATCGGCGCGTTCCGGCCGATCGTGGTCTTGAACCACGCGAGCGCGTCGTCTCGATACATCGCCGCTCGGGCTTTGCCGAGGTAGCAGAAGTCCCGGCTCGTCAGCACGTCGAAGACCCGAGCCGCGATCGATTCATGGTCCTCCGACGCTCGGAAACAATCCGGCGAAGACGGGACGACTGGAGGAGCCGTGAAACCCGACGCGAGCTCTTCGAGGTACGAGTGGATCGACGCTGTTTCGTCCTGGGGGTCGGTCGAGAGGTTTCGCAATTTCCCTCTTTCTTCAGTCGTCAATCACTGCGCTGTCAGAGAAAAGCAGACACTTCATTCTGGCCACTCTCTCGAAACAAGGCAAGTGACAACTCGATGAGAAACCGATCGATGAGAAACCGAGAGATTCCGGAAAGTGCGCTCGATGAATCGCGACGCGGGACTTTCCGGAGACGCGCGACGCGATCTTCCGCAAATGTCGCGGGTGAGGCGCCGGCACCAGCGAGAAAAGACGAACGCCCCGGCCGAGGGCACCGGGGCGTTGTGGAGCTTCGTTCGCGGTTCGGCGCTAGCTTATCGCGGCGGGAGCGACCGAGACGCCCTGGACGCCGTTGCGCGAGATCGCCTCGCCCACCAGACCCGAGGCCTTGACGTCCTCGACGAACGCGCGGAGGTAATTCGCGGCGGCCTCGCGACCCTTGGCGGTGCCGATCGCCTGCTGGACCGCCGTGAACTGACCGTCGAGCACCTGGGCGCCGGGGATCTTCTTGACCTCGGTCAGGAGCGCTGGCCGGAGTCCCGCCAGCGCCTCGAGCTTGTCATTGACGAACGCCTGGACCGCGCCCTCGCCGGTCTTGGTAAGAACGAGCTTCGCGCGCTTCACGCTGCGAACCAGATAGAGCCCGTAGGCGCTCTGCTCCGTCACGGCGATGCGCACGCCTTCCTGGTCGATCTCGTCGACCGAGCGGATCGGCGAGCCCGCCGGCACGATGTAGGTCGACGGAATCTCGAGGTAGGCGGCCGTGAACGCGATCTCGGCGGCGCGCTGCGGCTCGGCGCCGAGGAACGCGACGTCCCAGGCGCCGGTGCGGACCGAGTCGCCCAGCTTGCCGGCGCTCTCGAACTTGATGAACTCCACCGGCACGCCGACCCGCCGGGCGAGCTCTCGTCCGAGGTCGGATGCGACGCCGCGCGGCTCGGTCGCCGACGAGCCGGGCGTGACGAGCAGGAAGTTACCGTGGTTGAGACCGATCCGGAGCTTGCCGGTCGGAGCCAGCTCGGATCGCACTGCCGGAGTGATTTCGGTAGCCATGGCGCCGGACGTTAGCACGAACCGGTCGCTCCCGCTATGCCGGGCCGGCCCATCCGGGTATTCTTCCCCCGAGGAGCCACCCATGACCGACACGTCCCGTCCGCCCAGGCCGACCACCCTCGAGATCGACCTCGATGCCGCCGCCGCGAACGTGCGCGCCGTGCGGCAGCTCGTGGGACCGGAGCGGAAGATCTTCGCCGTGATCAAGGCCGACGGCTACGGCCACGGCGCCGCCGAAATGGGAACCGTCTTCGTCGCGAACGGCGCCGACGCGCTGGGGGTGGCCGATCTCGCCGAAGGCATCCGCCTGCGGCGCCGCGGGATCACCTGCCCCATCCTCGTCTACCCCAACTCGCTGCCGGAGGCCGCCCCGATCGCCCTCGCCCACGGACTCGTTCCGACGCTCGTGGACCTCGAGGGCGCGCGGGCCTACGCCGAGGCGGCCGCGGGTCCGTGCGACGTGTTCGTCAAGATCGACGTCGGGCTCGAGCGGCTCGGCGTGCCGGCGGAGCAGGCGGTGAAGGTCATCACGGCCATGCTCGAGCTGCCCCATCTGCGCCTGGCCGGGCTCTGCGCCCACCCGCACGCGCCCGTCGGCGGCGATCCGGCCTACGCCGAGTGGCAGCTCGGACGCTTCACCGCGGTGGTCGACGAGCTCGCGGCGCGCGGGGTGCGGGTCCCGACGCGCCTGCTCGCCGCCTCGCCCTTCGTCCTCAGATTTCCCCAGACCTATCTCAACGCCGTCGATCCGGGACGGATGCTCTACGGCATCACGTTCCCCGGCGAGACCTCGCCGGTCCCGCTCCGGCCCACGCTCCGCGCGCTCACGACGCGCGTCATCGCGCTCAAGGAGCTGGCCCCGCGCGAGCGATTCGCGGAGCTGGCGCCGTTTCCCGTGACGGCGCCCATGCGACTCGGCGTCATTCCCATCGGCTCGGCCGACGGGCTCAGCTGGCTCCACGCCGGCCGGGTGCTCGTGCGCGGGCGGGCCGCCCCCATCGTCTCCGGCCCTTCGCTCGAGCACACGCGGATCGATCTGACCGAGGTGCCGGACGCGCGCGTCGGCGACGAGGTCGTGATCATCGGCCGGCAGGGCGACGCGGAGATCACCGCGGCCGAGGTGGCGAAGCGCCACGGTCTCGGGCTGCATCACGTGGCGAGCACCGTCGGGCCGCGCGTCACGCGCGTCTATCTGTCGGGCGGCGTGCCCGCGAAGACAGACTGAAGTCGGGCGGCGCCGCCGGCACGATGGCCCAACGGCGTCACGCGACGGCGGTTGACTCCGACGGCCGCTCGCACTACGGTTAGCGCCGGCGGATGCTGAGGTCTGGGGAGGCGCAGTGGGCGCCCCGCTCGACATCGGTCGGTCGGGCCCTCGACGGGAGCGCGCGGTGCAGCTCAAGACGCTCAACGGGGATGTGGCGAAGGTCGTCGAGCGCGGCGAGGGGCCAGCGCGGACGCTGACCGATGTCCTGGTGCGTGACACCCCGGTCGCCTACGCCTTCATCGCCCCGGCGTTCTTCCTGCTGCTCTTCCTGGTCGCCTACCCGTTCGTCCTCTCCGTCTGGCTGAGCCTCAGCGACGCGCGCATCGGCGAAACCGGCAACTTCGTCGGCCTCGAGAACTTCCAGCGGCTCCTCACCAGCTCGATCTTTCTCCAGACACTCCAGAATTCCATCGTCTTCACGGCGGCGGCGCTGGGCGCCAAGACCGTCTTCGGCATGGCGCTGGCGCTCCTGCTGTTCCGCATCGGACGATTCAAGCGGCTGATCCGGGGCGCCGTGCTGCTGCCGTTCATCGTGCCGACCGCGTTGAGCACGCTGGTGTGGTGGTGGATGTTCGAGCCGCTCTACAGCGTCGTGAACTGGACCCTCAAGAGCCTGCACATCGTCAACAAGGACATCCCCTGGCTGCCGGACCCGTACCTGGCCATGTTCACGGTGGTCCTGGTCAACACCTGGCGCGGTCTGCCGTTCTTCGCCATCACCATCCTGGCCGGCCTGGTCGCCATCCCGCGCGAGCTGTACGAGGCGGCCGAATCGGACGGAGCCGGGCCCGTCAGCCGCTTCTGGCACATCACGGTGCCGCTGCTCAAGCCCGTACTGGGCGTGGTCATCCTGTTCTCCGCCATCTTCACGCTCGCCGACTTCAACATCGTGTACATCCTGACCAAGGGCGGGCCGATGAACATGACGCACCTCTTCGCCACGTACTCATTCGCCCTCGGCCTGCAGAGCGGCCAGATCTCGCAGGGCGCGGCCGTGTCGCTGTTCCTCTTCCCGATCCTCCTCATCGTGGTCTTTACGCAGCTCCGGATGGTCCGGCGGGCGACCACGTATGAGTAGCCTGGGACGCTGGACCCGGCGGAGCCGGCCGCTGTTCACCCTGTACGTGCCGGTCATGCCGTTCGTGCTCTTCGCGCTGTTTCCCCTCTACTTCATGGTCGTCACGTCCTTCAAGAAGAACGCCGAGCTGTACGACGTCAACGCGGTACCGTTCCTCATCGGCCGCGGCGTCACCTTCGGACACTACGAGCTGCTCTCGAAGGAGACGCTCTTCTGGAGCTGGTTCCTGAACAGCCTGATGGTGAGCCTGGCGGCGACCGTCATCTCTGTCGTGCTCGGCGTGCTCGCCGCCTATCCGCTGGCGCGCCTCAAATTCCCCGGCGCGACTTCGTTCGGCGTGGCCATCTTCGTCACGTACCTGGTACCGCCATCGCTTCTGTTCCTACCGCTCAGCACGGTGGTGGCGCGGCTCGGCCTCTCCGACAGTCTCTGGGCGCTCGTGGTCACATACCCGACGTTCCTCGTCCCCTTCTGCACCTGGCTCCTCATGGGCTACTTCCGCACGGTGCCGAAGGAGATCGAGGAGTGCGCCATGCTCGACGGGTGCAACCGGCTCCAGACGATGCTGCGGATCCTGCTCCCGGTGGCGGTGCCCGGCGTCATCTGCGCCGCCCTGTTCGCCTTCACCCTCTCGTGGAACGAGTTCCTGTACGCCCTGGTCTTCGTGTCGCCCGCCGAGCTGAAGACCATGACCGTCGGCGTCTTCTCGGAGCTGATCCGGGGCGACATCTACTACTGGGGCGGTCTGATGGCCGGCGCCTGCATCGGCTCGCTCCCGATCGTGGTCGCGTACGTGTTCTTCCTGGACTACTACGTCTCGGGCCTGACGGCGGGCGCCGTCAAGTAAATACCCCAGAGGAGGCCGCATCATGGCGAGACTCAGTGCTCCGACCGTCCTCGATTCGCGTCGCGTGAGCCGGCGTCGGTTCCTCGGCACGGCCGGTGCCGGCGTCGCCGGGGTTCTCGCCTCGGGCAAAGCCCCGGCCTTCGCCCAGAGCCGCGAGCTGACCTTCCTGACCATCGCGAGCTTCGTGCCGGAGACCGACAAGGAGCTGAAGCGGCAGCTCGACGAGTGGGGAGCGGCCAACAAGGTCAAGGTGCGGCTCGACATCATCGCGCACCTGCAGCTCGTGACCAAGAAGGCCTCCGAGGTCCAGGCGCGCTCCGGTCATGACCTCACCGCGCTCGGTCCCGGACTCGGCGACGCCGATCTCTACTTCGACTACCTGGTCGACCTGAACGACGTCGCTGCCGACGTCGCCCCAAAAAACGGCGGGTGGCTGAACCCGAACGACTACCTGATCCGCGGCAAGTGGAAGCTCCTCCCCTGGTGGCAGCCGCCCTTTCCGATGGCGGTGCGCACCGACCTCCTGGAGCAGATCAATGAGAAGAACCCCGACACCTGGGAGGACTGGCTCAGGATCGGCAAGAAGGGCAAGGCCATCGGGCACCCGTTCGGGACCGCCCTCGGCCACAGCGGCGACGCCAACGTCACTCTGCTCTCGATTCTCTGGTCCTACGGTGGCGCCTACGTCGCCAAGGACGGCCGGACGATCACGATCAACTCGAAGGAGACGCGACAGGCGATGGACTTCGTCAAGCGTCTCTACACCGAGGCCATGGACCAGGAGGTGCTGGCGTGGGACGACGCCAGCAACAACCGCTGCCTCAACGCCGGCAAGTGCATCGCGATCCACAACCCGATCAGCGCCTACGAGTCGGCCAAGAA
>Ga0137403_10000250_pt1 | contig 68117 bp, 61 predicted proteins | sample CZOMad2_1_16fung_FD_122057 | JGI IMG/M metagenome (GOLD analysis project Ga0137403, IMG submission 122057) | Vadose zone soil fungal communities from Angelo Coast Range Reserve, California, USA - CZOMad2_1_16fungal (Hybrid Assembly) | ecosystem: Environmental > Terrestrial > Soil > Vadose zone...
GACAATAGGACAACCAGGCAACAGATCGCAAATAGGTGTTCGCTCCCCGGGAGGCCCGCGAACACCGGCAACAGCACGAGCAATAGCGAGCTCAGGCCGCGTGGTCCAAACCACGCAATGAGAAAGGAATCGCCGCGGTCGACCCTGGAGCCCACCAATGACAGGAGAAAAACCGGCGGCCTGACCAGGAGGACGACGACCGCAAAGATCAACGTCGACCACGACACCACCGTAAAGCCACTCCAGATCAACGACGCGCCGAATAACACAAAGGTAAACAACAGCGCCATCTCCGCCGTCGCACCGCCGTAGTCGATGAAGCAGTCACAGAGCTCCACGTCGAGGGCGGCGATCGTAATCCCAGCAGTAAAGGCTGCCAGGAATCCGCTACCATGCACGGCTTCAGCTGCGGCATAGGCGGTGAATGCCACTCCGAGCGAGTAGACGGATTCGTAATCACGCCTGACCCCAAGGCGTCGGCGGATCAAGTCTAGCGTGGCAACAGATACCAGACCCACGGCAACGCCAGCGCCCGGCCCCAGTACGAAGAGATCGAGTCCCAATCGCGCCCAATCGCTGCCGGTCGGCGTGGTATCTTGGCCTAGAAAGGCCATGGCGATGATGAGCACCGGTAGCAGCACCACATCATTCAGGCCACTTTCCAGCCGCAGTGCCTGACGTACAGTCCGGGGGATGTCCCGGCGTCCAAGCAAGCTCCGCAACAGCACAGGGTCGGTTGACGCCAGCGCGGCTCCGAGAATGGTTGCAGCTGGCCAAGAAAGGCCCAGCACCCACCATCCCGCCACCGCAACCAATGCAGCCGAAAGGAGCGTCCCTGGTCCTACGACTCGCAGGGCTAGAGCAGTATGGCGTTGCACCTCAGAGAGGTCGAGGGTCAACGCATCCGTGAATAGGACCAGCGTCAGGCTCAGCGTCGCCACAATGCGCAGCGCGTGCGAATCAAGCCCCAGGTCAAGTACCCCTAGCCCCGCGGGACCCAACGCCGCGCCGATGGCCAGAAACACTGCTACTTGGGGCATGCCGCTGCGCTCGACCAAACCTGAGAGCAAGGCGGACACCATAATGACGATACCCAGCAGCGCCAGTGTTGCCGCGAATGACGCTGCACTGAACATCTCCATCGACGACATCCTCCGTAGCAGGGCTCTGTGCCCTAATCCCGTCGCGCTTCCACCGGCTCTGTGAGGTGGCTGTGGGATTCCCCGCCTTGGGCGCTCGTGGCCAAGGAAGGCTCTGGTCGGGTGCCGGCTTGGGCATGGCCGAAACGTTCCCGCCACCAGCGCAGAGGCTTCGACGGCAGGCGCAGCATAGCTGTGATGCCAAAATCATCGAAGATCGAATAGGCGACCGGCGTCACGATCAAGGTGAGGAGTAATGACAACGTTTGACCGCCGATGACCACGACCGCGATGGTACGTCGTTCTTCAGCGCCAGGACCCGCCCCGACCGCCAAGGGCAACATGCCGGCGACGAGAGCTAATGTCGTCATCAGAATGGGCCGAAGGCGGTCCCGATTGGCCTGCAAAATGGCGTTCATGCGCTCCATGCCCAGGGCCCTGAGGTTATTGGTATGATCGATTTGCAAGATGGAGTTCTTCTTCACGACGCCGAACAGCACCAGGATCCCCAACATCGAGTACAGGTTCAGGGTGTTGCCGAACATCCACAGCGACAGGAAGGCGAAGGGCACCGTTAGGGGCAACGACAGCAGGATGGTGAGCGGGTGCACCAAGCTCTCGAATTGCGAGGCGAGAATCATATACATGAAGATCACCGACAGCAAGAAGGCCCAGATGAACTCCACAAAGGTGCGCTCCAGCTCTCGACCGCGCCCGGAGACAGTGGTCGTATAGGAGGAGGGCAAGTTCATCTCCGTGGTGGCGGCCCGTAGAGCCTCAAGACGGTCGGCCAAGGCATAGCCGGGGGCGACGCCAGCGCGCAGGGCCACCATGCGCTGGCGGTCCAGCCGATCGATGCGTGAGGCACTTTGTGCCGACACTAAGCGCACCACGTTGTCCAGCCGCAACAATCCTCCCCCCTGGCGCGGTACATAGAGTCGCAGGATGGTCTCGGGATCATTGCGTTGCCCCTCGCGCAGGCGCAGCTGCACATCATAGTCTTCATTCAGGGAGGGGTCACGGAAGCGCGACACATTCTCCTCGCCGCCCACCATGAGGCGTAACGCTCGGGCGATATCGTCGGTATCGACCCCCAGATCGGCGGCGCGGGCGCGATCGATCTGCACGCGCAGCTCAGGTTTGTTCAGCTTGAGGGTGGTGTCGGCGTCGATGATGCCCAGCTCTTGCGAGCGAGCGCGCAGTTGCTCAGCGTAGAATGAGAGCTGCTCCAGCTCCGGCCCCCGGATGATATAGTCGATCTCGAAATTGCCGGAGCCGAGGTTGAACGCGGGGAGATTGCGGACCGCAGTGCGCAGGTCGCGGAATTTCCTGAGCCGGCGCCGGATCTCCTGCATTACATCACGCTGGCTGTAATTCCCCCGCCAGGCGGAGGCTGGATCACCGGCGAGGAGCCCGTGCCACAAGCGACCCAGCGAGAACACGCGCTCATCGTGCGGCGCGATGCGCACATAGGCATTGCCGGTATTGACGCTGCCCAACCCAAACCCGCCGGCTGTGGCCAGCACGAACTGGACCCCGGGAATCGAGCGGATCTCTGTTTCCACCAGGCGCATGACCGCGTCCATCGCCGCCAGACTGGTGCCTTCTGGCGCGTCGACATTCACCCCAAACTCCGCTTCATCCACATCGCTGGGGATATATTCCTGTTTGACCCAGGAATAGAGCGGCACAGACGAAGCGATAACCGCCAGCGCGACAATACTGACGACTACCCTATGCCGCAGCGCCAGCGTCAGGAGCCATGTATAGCCGCGATCGATCCAGGCGTAAAAGCCGGTCCGCGATGTCGCCCCGTGGCCCTCGCCACCAGTAGCATCCTCGGGACGCAAAAGTCGGGCACTCATCATCGGCGTCAAGGTGAACGAGACCAGCAAACTGACCATCACCGCCACAGCCGCGGTAATGCCAAACTGATATAGGAAGCGCCCCGATATACTGGACATGAACGACACAGGGATGAAAATCACTGCCAGACTGAGGGTCGTCGCCATCACGGCTAGACCGATCTCAGCGGTGGCTTCCCGGGCCGCGTCGAACGGGCCCATCTTCTTTTCCTCGACGAAGCGGAAAATGTTCTCAAGGACGACGATAGCATCATCGATGACGATCCCCACCATGAGGACCAATGCCAGCATGGTCACGCTGTTGAGGGTGAAATCCAGGGCGCGCATCATGCCGAACGTCGCCACCACCGAGGCCGGTATCGCGACGCCAGCGATGAGCGTCGAACGCCAGCTGCGCATAAAGGCTAGCACTACCAGACAGGCCAGTATGCTGCCCAGAATCAGATGGAGACTAATCTCGTGGAGCGCCGCATAGATGTAGCGCGATTGATCTCGGATGATCTCGGTCGTGACGTCGGCGGGCAACTGCGGCAGCACCCGATCGAGGCTTGCTTTGACCGCTTTAATCACTTCGACGGTGTTGGATCCGGATTGACGCCGGATTTCGAGGATCACCGTCGGCGCACCGTTCAGGCGTGCCAGCGAGCGCTGCTCTTTGGTGCCGTCTTCGGCAAGGCCGATATCTTGCACGCGAATCGGTGAGCCATTGATGGTGGTGATGACCAGTTCGTTAAAGGCTCTAGGATCGGTCACGCGGCCCATCGTGCGTAGCGTCTGCTCGCGCGCGCCGGCGGTAACATTCCCGCCCGGCACATCAGCATTCTGCCGCACCAGGGCATTGCGCACTGCCGTAATGGGGATCTTGTAGGCCGCCAGGCGTTCCGCATCGATCCAGATGTTGATCGCCCGCTTGAGACCGCCGACGATGGTCACGTCCCCGACACCCGATGACCGTTCCAGATGAGTCTTCACGACCTGATCTGCCAGCTCAGTCAGTTCCCGAATGGAGCGGTTGGGAGAGGAGAGGGCGATGGTTATGACCGGGGCGAGGTCGTTACTGAATTTGGAGATGAGTGGTGGATCGGTACCGGGCGGCAGGTCCCGCAAGGTGGTGGCGACGCGATCGCGGACATCCTGCGCAGCGGTGTCGATGTCGCGTTCCAGATTGAAGGTGACATTGACGAAGGATCGGCCCTGGCCGGAGACAGAGCGCAGTTCGTTAATGCCCTCGACGGTGTTCACCGCCTCTTCGATGCGCTGCGACACCTGCGTTTCCATCTCCTCCGGAGAAGCCCCTGGTAACACGGTTTGGATACGCACTGTGGGGAGGTCGACGGAGGGGAATCGGTCGACGCCTAGGCGGAAATAGCTGGCAGCTCCGACGACTACTAGCGCGAGAATGATCATCGCTGCAAAGATGGGGCGTTTGATGCAAACCTCGGCGAGTTTCTGCATAGACGTCTCACTCCACGATTGTCACTGCTTGGCCTGACTGCAGATTACCTGGCTCAACGACAACCATTTCACCGACCTTGACGCCGCTGGTCACCTCCGTCCATTCCCCCGTGCGCCGTCTCGTCGTAATCGGTTTTTCAAGCGCCTTGCCGTTCTGGACGACTACGACCTTCTCAATGCCGGCAAAGGTCACGATGGAGTTGGTGGGGATGGTGACGGCCATGGTGTCATCGTCAATGACGATCTCCGCCCTGGCGAACAGCCCAGGACGCAACGACCCTTCATTGGCCACTTCCGCCTCAACGATGAGCATGCGCGTCTGCGGCGTGATAACCGGACTTAACCGTGCGATGCGCCCCAGGTACACATTGGGGTCGCCCTCAGTGGTCACACGCACGCTCTGCGCAATTCGTATCTGTTGCGCCTCCCGTTCGGGGACCTCAACACGCAGGCGCAATGGGTTCATACGCACAACGGTGGCGAGCGGAGCGCCGGCCCCGAGATATTCGCCGATGCTGGCCCGCTTCTCCTGGATCGCCCCATCGAATGGTGCATGGATGGCGGTGTCGGCCAGCTGCTGGCGGGCCAGCGCCAGCTCAGTGCGACGCTGCGCCACTAATGACTGACGAATCTGCACTTCTTCGATGGCATCCTCATACCGACTGACGGCAACCTTATAGGCCGACTCGGCGCTGTCCAACAGGGAACGCGCCACAATTCCCTGATCGAACAGCGTGGCCTGGCGGTCGCGATTGGTCTTCGCTTCCTGCAAGAGGGCCCGGGCCTGACGCACTGTGCTTGTCTGCTCGGGCACAATGCGGTCGGTGTTGCCCGTTGGGGGGACTCCTAGACGCGCGCGTGCCTGGGCTAATGCGGCATCGGCTTGCTGGACGCGCAACTGGTAATCCTGTGGGTCGATCTGGGCGATCAACTGCCCTTGCTGCACAACACTCCCTAAATCCACGCCGATACTGCGCAGGCGTCCGGGTACTTTGACGCTGACGGTCGCCTGATCGAAAGCGGCTAGAGAGCCAAGAGCGACCGTCGAACGTTCCATAGGCTTCTCAGCCACCGGCGTCACCCGTACTTGCCTGGCGGGCGACGCTTCCTGTCCAGTCCGGCTGGGCTGGGGGGCAGCCGTGGAGTCGCCTTTACAGCCTGTGCATGCCAGGACCACGGCCATGGCCAGGATGGCAACCGGGCATCGACGACAGGCCCCCAGTAGCCATGGTGAGAGCCGTGGCCTGTCACTGGTGCATCGCACCGTCGCTAGCGACTGGATCGCTGCGACCGGTATACTACTGCTATACCTCCACATACCTATCCTGGGCATGTGTTGAGACTCCCTCATCGCTGGCGATCAACTGTGTGTCGGACAGAGTACGCTCGGGAAGAGAAACCATCCGGCAATTATCGCATAAAGTAACCTAAGATGGTACTTTGCCACACACAATCGTGACGTTGTGGGCGTCAGGGGGCTTCCCGCAAGGCATGGCGAGGGCTGTTCCCGCCGTTGGCGCAGGCATGGCACAACGACAGAGAACGAGTAGTGGCGCACCGGTAGGACTGACGAGACTACGAGGATCTTTTAGGCCTCGTAACGGGCCAATTTGCGATACAGGGTTGAGAGGTTGATGCCCAGGATCAGGGAGGCTTTGACCTTATCACCGCTCACTTTCTGAAGGACTTTCTTGATGTGTTGCTCTTCCAAAGCGTCGAGCGTCATCTCATACTCGTCCAAATCACGGATGGCAATCTTCACCTGCGTCAGCTTGTCAGGCAAATCAGTCCGTTCGATGAGATCTTCTTCACAGAGAGCGACGGCGCGTTCGATCATATTTTCCAGCTCGCGGACATTGCCGGGCCAGTCATAATTGACTAACGCCTGCATGGCCTCGCGCAAGATCTTGACCGAAGGTTTCCCGAGACGCTGGGCGTACTTTTGGAGAAAATGGTTCACCAGCAAGGGGACATCTTCTTTCCGATCCCGCAGCGGCGGCAAGGGAATGGTGATGACGTTGATCCGATAAAACAGGTCCTCACGGAAGGTGCCTTTCTTCACCTCGTCCTCGAGAAGTCTGTTGGTTGCAGCAATGAGCCGAACATCGAATCGCAGCGGCTCACGTCCGCCCACGGGAATGACTTCACGCTCCTGAATGGCCCGCAAGAGTTTGACCTGCAAGCCATGCGAGACCTCGCTGATCTCATCGAGAAACAAGGTGCCTTTGTCGGCTTTCCTAAAGAATCCCTCCTGGTTGGCGATGGCGCCAGTAAACGCCCCTTTGAGATGCCCAAAGAGCTCGCTTTCCAGGAGGCTTTCCGTCAACGACCCACAGTTCACGGCGACAAAGGGTCGATCGGACCGTTCAGAATTATAATGGATGGCCCGGGCGACCAGTTCCTTGCCTGTTCCCGTCTCCCCGACGATGAGCACATTGCTGGAAATCCCCGACATCTTTTCGATGAGACGATAGACTTTTTCCATCGCCTCACTATTGCCCACGATGTTCTCAAATCTGTAGCGTTCGCGCAGCTCACGTTTGAGGTGACGATTTTCGCGCGACAAATGCCGTTGGTTGAGTGCCCGCCGCAGCATGACGCGGATTTCGTCGTTGATGAAGGGTTTGGTCAGGTAGTCATAGGCCCCCTTGCGCATGGCCTCAACGGCGGTCTCCACTGAGGCATAGGCGGTCATGACGATGACCACAATCTCTTGGTCAAAGGAACGAACTTCGGTCAGCAATTGCAACCCATTCATGCCCGTCAACCGGAGATCGGTCAACACCAAATCGATGGTCTGCTCCTGCAGCAGTTTCAACGCCTCCTCGCCGCTCGATGCCTGAAAAATGTGGTAATGCTCACCAGCCAGGATCTTCGTCATGAGCTCGCGCATCAAGTCATCGTCTTCAACGATCAGTATGCGTTCGCCGCCTACCATAGACTGGTCTCCCCGCCATCACCCGGATCGTCACCGCACGATTGTTGTATGTTGTATATTCATAACCTTCAAGGCGTCAGGCTGCCTCGGTCTGCCGCCGCTTGCCGACGTGTTCGTAAAATGGACCTGCACCTTCGCAGCGGTGGGCATGAGGCGCTCAGGAACGGCGATCTGCGAATGTTACTCCATCAAAATATATCAATTATTGTCAAACTGCAATTATCTTTTCCTGTGTACCCCAGTCACGACTGGTGAGCTGCGATGAGATGGGCCTTCGTCCGCGAGCCAGAGCTCAGCCAGACATCGCAGATTTCGGGAGATCGGCTCATCGCTGCGCCAGCAAGCATGAGTCCAACAACGGAGCAGGACCATGCAATGGGAAAGGGTCATCGACACGATTCGCGCCGATAACACGTCTGGCGCGGCAGAGCTGGCCAGGATGGCAGCTATCGCGGTCCTGGAGTGGACAGACCAAACGGCATCGATACCGCCCCACGCCTGGAAGAAGGAATTGTTGGCCTTTGCTCCGGGGCTGTGCATGGCGCAGCCAGCCATGGCCCCGCTGTTCAATCTTGTCAACGATATCTTGCTGGCGGTGGAATCGACTGCCGTTCAGGAGGAGCTTCAACCGCGCGTGAGACGTGCGGTGCAGGCCTTCCTCGAGCAACTAACCCATATGCACAAATGCATGACGATGGCGATATTAGGGCTGCTCCCGCCTGGCGCCCGTATCCTGACGTTTTCCTACAGTTCTAGCGTCCTGGCAGTATTGCTCGAGGCCCATGCGCGCCAGCGCTTGTCAGCGGTATTCTGTACTGAGAGCCGTCCCATGCTGGAGGGCCAGCGCCTCACCCGAGAGTTGGCGAGGGCTGGTATTGCGGTGGAACTTGGCGTCGATGCGGCCATCGCGACGTTCACAGAGCGAGCTGACATGGCCCTAGTGGGAGCGGACAGCATTACAGCACACGGAGTCATCAACAAACTGGGGACGACCAGTCTGGCGCTAGCATGTCGTCACGCGGGTACCCCGTGCTACGTGGTTGCCGATCGTCACAAATGGTTTCCGACAGGAGCGGCCACTCCTGCATTCAGTCAACTCAAGCCGGAGGTGGAAGTCTGGTCCAATCCTCCCACCGGGGTGACGATCTGGAATGCCTATTTTGAGTGCACGCCAATGACGCTGTTCAGCGGCATCGTCGGAGAAGATGGTGTACGAGAGCCGGAGGACCTCCTGCGCCAATTGCTTGCGATGCCGGTTGCACAGGTCCTACGCGGCAGTGCATCAGGCGCGGGTTAGCCCGGTTTCCGGGACCGCCGTGCGGGTGTGGGCGGCGCAGCAGTCGGTGGAAGATCGGGCCATCGCAAGGCAGCTAACAGATAGTGCACCACCAGACTCTGAAACGCTCCCCAGCGTGTGGCAAACGTCCGTACTTCCTCGATAGACGGAGCTTGCCCGTTGAAATAAAATTTCCCCACGGCTTTGCGCACACCGAGATCGCCCGCCGCAATCACATCACCACGCCCTAGCCCCCGCGCCAGCAGCCAGTCTGCCGTCCAGCGGCCTAATCCTTTCAGCCGTGTGATGCGCTCGATGATCTCGTCATTGGACAGCTGGGGAAACTCCTCAAATTTCAGCTCCCCAGTAACCACAAGGCGCGCAAGGTTGACGATATACTCGGCCTTGCGCCAGCTAAATTGCATATCGCGCAATTCCTGCAACGAGGCCTCAGCTATACTCTGAGGCGTGGGAAAACCATAGAACATTTTGCCGTCAATGGTCACTGACGGACCAAATCGCTTGATCAGGCGGCTGCGCGTGGTCGTGGCGAAGGTCAGATTGACTTGCTGGGCACTGATCGAAGTTACCAGGGCCTCGAACAACGTTGGTGCGCGCGGCGGGCGCATGCCATAGCAGCGGGCAATGAGCTGCGCCAGGGTGGAATCGGCAGCCGCCCAGCGATAGAACGGTTCGAGGTCGATATCCAGGCTGAGGGAGCGCTGGACCTCGGCCTCCACCGCACCTCGATGCCGGGCCTGCGCCCGTCCCCCCAGAATCTGTACCTGAATCAGGGGGTCTGCCGTCGACCCTCTACCCCGCAAGGCATATACCCACAGTCTGCCGTCGATCTCGATGAGGCGCTGATAGACACCATCGATATAGGCGTGTGCCGCATCATCGCCGAAGAGTCGATAGCGTTGCAGCGTTAGGTCAAGATCGAACGGTCCCTTAGGGCGGATCGAAAACTCCATCGCATACCTCCGGCAGGATCCCTGATGTTCTCCAACATCCTCGGCAACAGTGGGAACCAGCTCCCACGCTAAGCGCCCCCCTTGTTCACTCTCAAGGGGATATTATGACACGGTACAGGAGTTGGGTTGTAAAAAACCTGCTTCATCTGATCACGAATTTTTCTCTCTCCGTCTGAGAGAGGGAACCTCTTCTGGCCACATAATCCGATGCATATACCCTGTTTTCGCGTACTTGCTCCGCCGCATGTATTGTGGTACCGTCATGCCGTGCTCTCCGGAGATCGGGGATGTTCCCGTGGGAACCCCCTTCGAGGCAGAGGTTGAACGCCGTTAACGATTGCTCAGGGGAAGGTAAGTGCGTGATGCCGATCGTGAAGGGGATTGGGTTCGATCTCTTTGGCACGCTCGTGCTTCAGGAGCGATTCAGCTTCGAACAATGTATCGATGCTCTCTATACCAGCTTGCGATCCAGCGGTTTTCCGCTCGAAAAGGACACGTTTGTCCCAACCTATCGCCAGATTAACCGACGATTTATGGAGCAGACAAAGGCGGATGGGCGCGAGACGCATAATCGACTGTGGGTTGCCGGAGCGTTACAAGCCCTCGGGCATGCGGTTGACCCCAGCGATGCCCGTGTCGATGAGGCGGTTGAGGCCTATTTCGAGCCGTTTGTCAGAAGCTGTCAGCTCATCCCTGGGACATACGACATGCTTGCCAGCCTCGCAGGTCGGTATCGATTGGGGCTGGTTTCGAACTTCACCCATCCTCCAGCGGTCGAACAAATCCTGGCCCGTGTGGGGCTTGAGCGATTTTTTGACGAGATCATCATTTCAGGGCGGCTGGGGGTTCGTAAACCTCATGCAGCCATCTTCAGTGAGTTGACGAGGCTCCTTGCACTTGCGCCGGGTGAGATCGTGTTCATCGGCGATGAGCTGCAGGCAGACATCGTCGGCGCCCAGAAGGCCGGTATGCATGCCGTATGGATGACGTATCGCCAACAGATTGAGCGGCCATCACCGCTTGGGCAGTTTTTGGGCATATCCGAGGAGGCAGAGGGCATACGCCCGCACCATGTGGTGGCTAATTGGACCGAGTTTCTCGCGACCCTCGCATGAGAGCTTGTTGGGTGTTGGCGAAAGATCTCATCGGAAGGTGCAGGGGAGGAGAAAGAAAAGAATTAGGGGAGATGCAAGAGGCGGCACCCGGATTCGAACCGGGGAGTCGAGGTTTTGCAGACCTCTGCCTTACCACTTGGCTATGCCGCCCATCAGAGGGTCGCCTGTGACCGCGAGACGTGCATTATCATAACGAGGCCAGGATATGAGTGCAAGGGATTTTTGCCCGGTTACTATCCGGAACTGCAGATGTAAGGCGGCGTAGGTTGGCATATGGCCGAGATTTTGACTACGAACACACGACCTGATCTGTTCCCGCAACTGGTGGAGCTGCAAATCGTCTGCTATCCCACGCTGGCGGATAGCAGTCGCTTTAAAGCGGTGCATTTCGAGAGCCATTTGCGGATTTTCCCGGCAGGACAATGGGTGGCCCTCGACGGCGAGCGCGTCGTGGGAATGTCGGCGGGATTCCTCTGCACGTTCGACTTTGACCATCCGCACCACAGCTTCGATGAGATCATCGATTATGGCTTCTTCACACACCATGACCCGCAAGGGCGGCATTTCTATGGCGCAGACGTCAGCGTGCATCCGGATTACCGGGGCCGTGGCATCAGCCGTCGTCTCTATGATGCCCGCAAAGCGTTGGTTCGGCAGCGCCGACTGCGCGGCATCGTGACCGGCGGCATGATTCCAGGTTTTGTGCAATATAAATCGGTGATGGATGCAGAGGCTTATGTTGCTCGCGTCGTCGCCGGCGACATTTTCGATCCCACCCTCTCCGTCCAGTTACGGCAAGGCTTTCGCATACGGGGCCTGTTGCCCGACTACCTCCCTGACAGCGCCACCGACGGCTGGTCGGTGCTGATGGAGTGGGTGCCTGATTTGACCCCATCGTGAAGATTTTGTATCATACATCCTCTGTTAAAGTCTGGGTGGGTTGCCTTCTCACTTGTCTTGCTGACGAGAGTGCTTCACGGCACTCGGGATTCAGAAACCCCTTTTGCGGGGCAGCTGGTGGCGATACGTGTCGACGATATTGAACGATCATAGCCCTGTGACACCTCATGTTCCCCCACCGGGACGCTCTATATGGCGATGGCTATTGTATTGTTGGGGCATCTGCCTCGAACTTCTGGGCATGGCATTTATGGGGGCTGTCGTGGCGGTATTTTTTGGACAAGTGGACGCCAGGTTGCTGTTGTCCCTGACTGCCATAGGAATGGTCCTGTTTTACAGTGGATGGTTTTGTGTACGACAAGCGAGTCAAGGAGCAGGCAAGGCCTCACAACAACGGGGGTGAGAAGAATGCGTGTGGAACGCGAGCGGGAATTGCGGAGACGTCGGAAGCGTCACGAAAAGGCGCGCAAGGAGCGCCGTAAAGCGGCCTTGATGCAGGCTGGGAAGTGGCCGTTGACCCCCATCAAGACGTAGGGGTCGTTAGCCGACATGCATCAGCTCGAATTTTTGCTGCCACCGGTTCATGAGCGCCTGACGGAGACCCTCATGTTCAGGGCGGGACAGGTGAGGATCCTCAGCCACCAGTGCAAAGGCCTCGCGACGTGCCTCAGCCAGGACGCGCTGGTCGCGGATGAGATGGGCCACCCGCAACTCAGGCAGTCCGGATTGGCGCGTGCCCAGGAATTCCCCAGGGCCACGGATCTCCAGATCGCGTTCGGCGATCATAAATCCGTCGTCGTGTTCTGTCAGAGTCTGTAACCGCTGCTTGGCCTCTTCAGACATGGGGAAATCGGCCATCAACAGACAATACGCTTGGTGATGGCTGCGCCCCACGCGCCCCCGGAGCTGGTGTAACTGGGCCAACCCAAAACGTTCGGCGTGTTCCACGAGCATGAGGGTGGCGTTAGGGACATCCACCCCGACCTCGATGACGGTGGTGGAGACCAACACCTCGAGGTCTCCTGTTGAAAAGGCGCGCATAATGTGCTCTTTGTGGTTGCTTTTCAGGCGCCCGTGAAGCAATCCCACTCGAAATTCGGGCAATACCTCGCGTTGGAGCTGCTCTGCCATGGCGGTAGCGGCACGCAGGTCGGTTTTCTCCGATTCCTCAATCAGCGGATACACCACATACACCTGTCGCCCCTGGCGCAAAACCTGTCTCATGAGCTCATAGCTCTGGCCCCGACGACTCTCGTAGCACAGCTGGGTGATGACCGGTAGGCGCCCGGGCGGGAGTTCGTCGATGATCGACACCTCCAGGTCGCCATACACTGTCATGGCAAGCGTGCGTGGAATCGGCGTCGCCGTCATCACCAACACATCTGGAGAATACCCCTTGCGCTTCAGCGTCGCCCGCTGGAGCACGCCGAACCGATGTTGCTCATCGATCACCGCCAAGCCAAGCGCCTTGAATTCCAACCCTTCCTGAATCAGGGCATGGGTCCCGACAATGAGGTCGACATCGCCGGCGGCGATGGTCTCTAAAAGTTCCCGCCGTCTGCTGCCCTTGATGGCGCTCGTCAACAGCATCACTCGCACCCCAAGCGGTTCCACTAGACGCCGCATGGTCAGATAGTGTTGCTCGGCGAGAATCTCCGTTGGTACCATGATCGCCGCCTGGAAGCCGCTTTCGATGGCCAGCAGCATCGCCAGCAGTGCGACAATAGTTTTACCGCTGCCGACATCACCCTGGAGTAGGCGGTTCATGGGGTGCGGCCGTCGCATATTCGCCATAATTTCAGCTAACACGTGCTCCTGTGCCGTCGTGAGTTTGAACGCTAGTTGGGTGCGCAACTGGTCCGCCAGCACCCCGGTCCCGCGATACGCGACCCGGCGTTCTTCGATGGTGGTGTCGCGCTGCCGCAGCGCCAGCCCAAGCTCCAGGAGAAAAAATTCCTCAAAGACCAGGCGGCGATGGGCTTCTGAGGACCAGTGGTTCAACGCTTCAAGATCGGCGTCAGCGGAGGGAAAGTGGACCTCTCGGAGTGCCTGCGAAGCCTCCATCAGATGTAAGCGCTCTCGCAAGGCCGGCGGTAGACAGTCCTCAACCTGGTGGGCATACTCATCCACGATGCGTTTGATAACGGTGCGTAACGTTTTCTGGTGCAGGCCTTCGGTGGCCGGATACACTGGCACCATACGACCGGTATGGAGAGGCTCACGCTCGTCGGCCTCAATGAGCTCCAGATCGGGGTGGTGCACCTCTTTGCGCTGCCCCGAGTACGCATTGATGCGGACCTCGCCGGTCACAATCACCCGCTGGCCTGTTCGATAGCGCTGGCGCATGTAGGCTTCGTGAAACTGAAACCACAGGCAACGCATCGTCCCCGTAGCATCGCCGACGATCATTTCATAGAGCCGTCTGGCTCGCCTGGTACGGCTGCTGCCGGAGACCAGGATGGTGCCTTCAAACGTCTCCTGCGTCCCGACCTGCAGGCTGCGGATCGGCTTCAGATTCGTGCGGTCATCATATCGACGCGGCAGCAGAGCCAGGGCATCGCCGATGGTCTCGATCCCCAATCGCCGGAGCATCTGGGCGCGAGCTGGGCCTACGCCCTTGAGGAATTGGATCGACTGGGTCAGGACATTGACAGGCGCCGGGGAAGTGGTCGGAGAGGCTGGAGGGGAGGGGAGGAGAGGGTGTTGTGGGGTGTCGGGGAGCTGCCTATCGACGAGCACCATGAGATGATCGAGGCGGCCGAGAGCGGTGGTGATCACCTGACGCTTCGTGCTAGGCTCAGCCCGGTCGAAACCGCTGAAGAGCCGACGGCAGGCGTCGAGGTTGGCGGCGAGTTCTGGCGCTGGGTGCAAAGCCATGGCCGCCTCCAACCATTCGAGCAGGCGCGCTTCGATGTCCTGGAGCACCGCGATCTTGCGCACATTCTGGCGCGCCGCAAACTCAAGAGGACGCCGTATCTGCTGCAAGCGCTCGACAAACTGGTCGCGATCAAAGGCCATTCGAGTTCCCATGGTCGATCTTCACGACTCCCCCTGGCCGGCAGGTGAGGAAAAAACGTTGAGCACACGGAGAGGCTTTGCTATAGTATCGCCGCTGCCGACGGAATACTCATCTCTTCATGGGGAGGTAGGAGGTATGGCTCGGAAATGTGACATCTGCTCCAAAGCCCCGGTCTTCGGGCATAATATCAGCCACGCACACAACGTCACCAACCGTCGCTGGACGCCGAACATTCAACGCGTTAAGGTGCGCCACGAGGGGAAAGTGCGCCGCATCCGCATCTGCACGCGGTGCCTACGGTCAGGCAAAGTGGATAAGGTGATCTAAGGGTAAGAGAATGGTATAAGCGGACCCATCACAACGGTATCCGACTAGCGGTCGTCGCTGCTCAAGGATGGCGTTTCCGCGGCCAATCTTTCACGCGTACGACAGAGATGACCCCTTTCACCTGACGAATCGTTTTCATCACTCCTTGGAGATGATTCAGATCGTTAATATCGATGACAAAATTGAGGAATGCCCGCTGCTCATCGCTCGTGGTCACGGTAGCCTCACGGATATTGACCTCGGACAGAGCGATGGCGGCGCTGATCTTCGCCAACATGCCGGTGCGGTCGACCGTCACCACCGAAATCCCGACTGGATGCGGGATCACCTCTTCGACATCCCACTCGACCTCAATCATGCGTTCCGGGGTAAATTCGACCAGGCGTGGGCAATCTGACGTATGGATGGACACACCCCGTCCAATCGTGATGAAACCCACGATGTCGTCCCCCGGTACAGGGTTGCAACAGTGGGCGTAGCGGGTCATGATATCCTCGACGCCCCGCACCTTGACCCCTCCTACCTCATGGGGGGGGGCCTGTTTCGGGTCCACCTTCGCGTGCTTCTGGCGGGCTTCTATGACTTCCTTCGGCAGGAGTTTCGCCAGCACCTGAATTACCGAGATTTTGCCAAAGCCGATTTCGGCCATCAGGTCGATCGGCGTGTTGAGACTGAAACGCCTCGCAACCTCGCTCATCTCCTCCGATTTCAGCAAACTACCAGGGTTCAGCCCGTATTTCTGGATTTCGCGCTCCAGCAATTCCTTGCCGAGGGCGATGCTACGCTCTTTCTCCGCGGCCTTTATCCAAGCTCTGATCTTGGTACGGGCGCGCGACGTCTTGACGATTTTCAACCAGTCCTTGCTAGGGAAGTGGTTGGGATTGGTCAGAATCTCAATCACATCCCCATTGCGTAACTGATACTTCAGCGGCACCATACGGTTGTTGACCTTGGCCCCGACGCATTTATGCCCAATAGCAGTATGAATCGAATAGGCGAAATCGATCGGGGTGGCGCCTCGAGGAAAGGATTTCACGTCGCCGCGTGGTGTAAAGACATAGACTTCTTCAGGGAAGAGATCGATCTTCAACGTCTCCATGAAATCGTGGGCATCCCCCGCCGTGTCCTGCTGCCAATCTAACAGTTGCCGCAACCAGGCGAACTTCTCGGTGACCTTCTCGTCACTCTTGCCTCCTTCCTTGTAGCGCCAATGGGCGGCAATTCCCTGCTCAGCGGTCTTATGCATGTCTTCGGTGCGAATCTGGAATTCGACCCGCTCCCCCTGTGGTCCCATCAGCGTCGTGTGCAAAGATTGGTACAAATTGGGCTTGGGGAGGGCGATAAAATCCTTGAAGCGGCCTGGAACCGGGGTCCACAGGGCATGCAAGGTGCCGAGGGCGCCATAGCAATTGCGCACGCCGTCAGTGATGATGCGTAATCCGGTGACATCATAGACGTCGTCAAAGCTGATCTTTTGCTGCAGCATCTTCTGATAAATGCTGAAGAAGTGTTTGGGGCGCCCGAGCACTCTGGCTGGAATCCCAGAGCCATCTAACTCGACGGAGACACGCTCCCGGATCTTCGCGACATAGGCTTCGCGCTCTTGGCGCCGTGACGCAATCTGCTCCTTTAAATCGTGGTAGGCTTCGGGGTTCAGGTACTTGAAGGCGATGTCTTCAAGCTCGGACTTGACCCAATGGATGCCCAGGCGGTTCGCCAACGGCGCATAGATGTCCATCGTCTCCTGGGCGATGCGCTGCTGCTTATGCTCCGGTAGGTATTCGAGCGTCCGCATATTGTGCAGGCGGTCGCCGAGCTTGACCAGGATGACACGGATGTCTTTGGCCATGGCCAGCAGCATCTTGCGAAAGGTCTCCGCTTGCCGCTCTTCCTGACGTGAGAACTCGACCCGGCCCAACTTCGTCACGCCATCGACGATCAGCGCCACCTCTTCACCAAACTCCAGCTGGAGCTGTGCCACCGTCACGTCACAATCTTCAACAGTGTCATGCAGCAAACCACTGCCAATGGTTACCGAGTCCATGCGCAGGTCAGCGAGGATCATCGACACGCCAAGAGGATGGCTAAGATAGGGTGAGCCGCTGGCACGCCGATGCCCATCATGACTCTTTGCCGCAAAGTTATAGGCGCGCTCGATAAGTCCCAGCTCAGCATTGGGGTTGTATAACTGGACTTTCGTTATGAGCTCTTGGACATCGGCCACCGCATTATCCGACATGATGTGATTCCTTCCGTGCTGTCTCATCCGGGGCCGTCGGGGTGACGTCTATCTCCTCACCCCCCTGCGCCATCAGTTTAAAATTCCGGATCGCGCTCCGAAAATTGTTGCCAAGCTGCGACAATCGGCCCCAGCCGAACATGAACAGGACTATGGCTAAGACCACCACAAGTTCTGCAACACCAAATCCGAACATCGTTTCTCCCACAGGCGCCCAGAGTGGGCGACCTGATGTCGGTGTGTCAGAGTCGTCGGCCCCTATCTGAGGTATCATTTACCACAGCTACCATGGCCTTGTCGCCCCGGTGGACGTTGTCAAAGGCACGTGTAAGAACTCTGCTAGGGGCAAAGCCACCCTCTGTCACTCTGAGTCTATCAAAGCCTACCCCTAAGTGTCAACCAGCGCGAAGCGCGATCAAGAAGGGCGTTAGCCAGAGTGTAGTGGCGACGGCTACTTTGGGTTGCAGGGCTCTGCCCCCACCGTGGCGGAAGCAGCGCCATGGATAGTCTGGCGGCAGCTAATCCGCTGCTTTGGTAGGCCGCGGTCTAGTCGGCAGTGACTATGCCGGTTGGCAAAACTCATGCGCACACCCCGGTGCGGATACCCGCGTTGACTCCTGACCTCCCCTGTGTTACGGTAACTGGTACATTGTTTGTCGTCAATCTACCCAAGGTCTGCTGGATATGACCACGCGTCCCCTACTGATGGTCTATTTCGCCGCAGGGATAGCGTTCATCGGCTTCGCCCAGGTGTATTTACTCAGAAAATTTTACCATCTGATGTGGCGATCGCCACTACGTCCCCGTCTGCGCCAGATCCTTTTCGGGACCATGTGTGCCTTTGTCGCACTGATGTATATGCCCTACCCACTCCGCATCCTCTACAAGTGGCCAGAGCAGGAGGTCTCCGCGGTCGTTCTGTACAGCTTGCTCTATCCCTTCAGCCTCTGGGGAATGATCTCCGTCTCGACCTTTCTCATCGTGTTGGTCAGGGATCTCGGTGTCACCGTGTTCACCCTCTGGAGGCGTGGGTCTCCTGCCCATGGGCCGTCGGACAAACCCCTTGCCGAGCCGCTGTGCACTACCCGCAGGGAGTTTCTGCGGTGGAGTTTCGGGGCGGTCGCGTCGTCGCCGGTGGGAATATTTACTTACGGAGCAGCCATCGGCAAGGAGCGTTATGAGATCGTCGAGCGCACCATCAGGCTTCCCAGGCTCTCTCCCATGTTAGCCGGCTTACGGATTGTCCAACTCACAGATATCCACGTGGGAAATTTCATGAAGCAGGCGAAGCTGGAATGGTATGTTCGGGCGGCGAACGATCTGAACCCGGATCTCGTCGCTCTCACAGGCGACTTCATTGGTTCGTCGGCGCATTTCATTCCAGCGTGTGCCGCCGCCTTGGAGAAACTCGAGGCCCGAGATGGCGTGTTTGCCTGTTTGGGCAACCATGATTATTGGGTCGGCGCCCAGCGTGTCACAGAGGCCTTACAGGCGGCCGGAGTGGAGGTGTTACGCAACGAGGCCCGCAAGCTGTCATTGAAGGGGGCAACCTTGAATGTCGCGGGGGTTGATGACCCCTGGCGCGGCCACGCTGACTTCGACCGGGCGCTGTCGATGAGCGATCCCAATGCCCCCACGATCATGCTGTGTCATCAACCTGATCTCTTTCCCGCGGTGGTACAACGGGATATTGATCTCACCCTGGCCGGGCACTATCACGGGGGACAGGTCAAATTGCGATTCCTCGGCATGGCAGTGTCGCCAGCACACCTCGTCTCCGAGTTCGTCGAGGGGCTCTATGTCCAGGGCCAATCGCAGTTATATGTCAGCCGTGGCATCGGAATTACCGGGCCGCCGGTGCGACTCAATGCTCCGCCAGAAATTACCCTCCTGCACCTAACGTGACCTCTCACGCTCGCATGGCGACTGCCTTGCCCGGTGCCATGATCGAGGGCTGCACATGCGTGTCAGGGCTCATTCCATGAATATGTAACTATAGAGGCGATCGTTTGCGAAGAGGACAGCTACACCACGCTGTTGCATGGTCTTACGTTGCTCGTTATACAGACCCAAGAACAAGACCCAATGCTCTTCAAGGCTGTAATCATAGATCCAGGCCTCGCGATCCTGAATTACCCCATTGCGTGTAGGGACCCCCAGCACCCGTAGGACGTCCTCCTTGGTCGACAGGCCTGGTTGCAATTGGGCCAACAGCAGCGGATCGATTTCCGTCCCGCGTTGCTTGCGGTCGACCAGGCAGCCCTGGAGGAGCCAAGGCAACGCGAATACCAGTACCCACCATCGATTCATGTGCACGCGCTTGGTCCCCATGATGCGCTAGCGCCCAAACAACCGCCAAATGAGGCTGACTTTTGGAATCTCTTCCGGCACGACGGCGGCGGTTCTGGTCAGGATTTGCTCCTGGTGCTTGATGCGCACTTCGCCAATGACCTGCCCACGATGGGCAGGGGCTGATAGATCCTTGGGAACCTGCACATCGGTCACCAATTGTTTCTCGATGCCCTTCTTGACGACCACAGCAACGTCCTCCTGAGCCACCGCCCGCACCTTGCGGAGGGTGCTTCCCGACACCGCGATTTCTGGGCCAACCGGTGCATCCTTCCGCACCAACACCACCTTTCTGTAACTATTGAAGCCCATCGCTAGAAGGCGTTTGGCCTCATCGAATCGCACGGTGCTGTTTGGTGCTCCCATCACCACGGCGATCATGCGCAATCCATCACGTTGCGCCGTAGCCGTGATATTAAAACCCGCCTGCGCGTGGAAACCGGTTTTGAGTCCATCGACGCCGGGAAACTGGTAGACGAGTTTGTTGGTATTCGTCAGAATGAATTTGCCTCCCCGTAGGCTATCCTCCTTGGTTGCACTCCAGCCGAGGAGATCGGGATACTTGGTCAGTTCGCGGGCAAGAACCGCCATATCGTGTGCACTGGTCAAGTCACTTGCATGCCCATTGGTTGGCGGTAAGCCATGTACCGTCTCAAAGTGTGTATCATCCATGCTCAACTCCTTGGCCCGCCCATTCATCAGCTCCAAGAAGCCCTCGACGGTTGCCGAGATGTGCTCGGCTATAGCCACGCAGGCGTCATTCGCCGAGGCAATCGCGATGGCCTTCATCATCTCTTCGAGCGTAAAAGTCTCCCCCTCGCGCAGATAAACTTGAGACCCTCCCATTTTGCTCGCATGCGCCGTGGCGGCGATGCTATCACTCAGGTGCAACTCGCCAGCACGCAACTTCTCCATGACAATGAGCATAAGCATCATCTTGACCATGGAAGCTGGGGCACGTTGCTTATGAATGTCTTTCTCGAAGAGGATGGCGCCCGTGGCTACCTCCATGAGTAAGGCCGATTCGATCGGTGGTGGCACTGCACCGTTCGCCTGCCGCCGCTTCGCGCGCTCTCCGGCAGTCGCGAGGGAGACCAAGGTCACCACACCGAGAGAGACCACCAATATCCCGAGCAGTCCTCGACGCGCAGGTTGTCGCGGCATTCCCATCCCCCCATTCTCAAACGTCATCCCTCTCAACGGGTCTGGCGCATCCCTCCGTCAGCGATCCTTGCAGGGGAATCGGCTTCGGGAGAGACTCTCTATGTCGGACGAGAGTTTGGATAAATCTGGAAAAAAGGAGGCTCCTGCACCACATGAGCGACGGTCTACAGGTCAGCGATTCCTGTACTGGAGACGATCTTGCCGATCAGATGTGATCCATCTGGGATGGCCACATCATTCAAGACGATCGAGCCCGCAATCGTCACCCCTCGCCCGACGCGAACACGTGGCCAGAGCACGCTCTGCACCAGGCGCACATCGTCAGCAAGCTCGCAATCCTCTCCTAGAATCACTTCCGGCCCAATGCCGACGCTAGCTTGCACATCGACACCAGAAGGGCTAGCTACCGGTGGACGAATCGCACCTCTCAGTCTCCCAGAGAGCTGAGAAGCCATGCTCAGGTCGTCCTCATCAGGTGGTAGGTTCACAGCCGAGCCGACACGCCCACCCACAGCGTCCATATTGGTTTCCCAGTATCGACGAGGTGTGCCAATATCCGACCAATAGCCATGCATCAGATAACCATACAAGCGCGACGGGTTGCGGAGGAGAGCGGGGTAGACATCGGTTGTCAGGGCCGCGACGCTCGCTATCTGGATGGCGTCGAGCACCACTGGATCAAGGATTTGCACGCCGGTGAAAAGTGTTTCGATAAGAGGGCCGGAGACCCAAGGGACCTCCTGGTCAACGAACTGGGCGATTTGCCCATGGGCGTTCACCTTGATCTTACCGTAGTTGTATCGGTGGTGTGCAGGATGCAGCACGATCGTCGCCAGTGCTGCGCGGGATAGATGATACTGAATCACGGCCGACAAGTCAACGTCGAAAAGAATATCACCATGCACGATGAGGACGGGGTCGTTTCCGAAGAAATGGCGCATACGCTGCACGCCGCCAGCCGACCCAAGCAGCTCGGCTTCCTCAGAATACGTTACCTCGACTCCGAGATGTTCCCCACGGCCGAGCCAGCTGCGGATTTGCTCACTACGGTAGTGCAGGTTGATGGCAATCTCACGGATGCCTGCCTGCCGCACGTGCTTGATGAGATACCAGAGAAGCGGGCGATTGAGGATAGGTACCAGTGGCTTGGGCAGATGTGTTGTGAGTGGACGCAGCCGACTGCCGAGGCCGGCTGCCAAGATCATGGCGCGCACAGGTGGGGTCTACGCTGGGGAGGTCGCCGGGGAGGCCCCCAGCATGGCACGAAGCTCTTCTCCCTCGACCACCTCTTTATCCAGCAAGCGCCGGGCAAGACGCTCGAGATCGTCGCGCCGCTTGGTCAGGAGATCGCGCACACGCGCATACGTCTCGTGTATGATGCGCGCTACCTCCTGATCGATCTCGCGGGCCGTCTCCTCGCTGTATTCCTTCGGGGCCGTAAAGCCACCGTCGAGAAACACTGAACCACGCTTGGCTTCGAAGGCCAATGGGCCAAACTTGGGGCTCATCCCATACTCGATCACCATGCGCCGGGCGATGTCCGTCGCCCGGGTCAGATCATTATGGGCGCCGGTGGAAATCTCATCGAAGACGAGTTCTTCCGCCACCCGGCCGCCAAAGAGGACGGCGAGTTTGTCAAGCAACTCCGAGCGCGTCATCAGATAGCGGTCCTCAGTGGGGAGCTGCAACGTGTAACCCAGCGCCGCAATGCCGCGTGGCACGATCGAGATGCGATGCACCGGATCGGCACTCGGCAGGCTGGCGGCCACCAGGGCATGACCCGATTCGTGATAGGCCACGATCTCTTTCTCTTTATCGCTGAGGATACGATTTTTCTTCTCCAACCCCGCCACGACGCGGTCGATGGCCTCTTCGAAGTCCTCCATCTCCACCGCGTCTTTATCCTTCCGCGCTGCCAACAGAGCCGCTTCGTTTACCACGTTCGCGAGGTCGGCCCCGACAAATCCCGGCGTGCGCTGGGCGATGGTGCGCAGATCCACCCTGGGACTCAAGCGCACGTGCTGGGCGTGCAACCGCAAAATGGCTTCTCGTCCGTTCAGGTCAGGCCGATCGACGAGGACCTGGCGATCAAACCGACCCGGTCGCAAGAGGGCTGAATCGAGGATCTCCGGACGATTCGTCGCCGCCAGAATGATCACCCCTCGGCGCGAGTCAAAGCCATCCATCTCAACCAACAGCTGGTTGAGCGTCTGCTCCCGTTCGTCATGCCCGACCAGCGGGTTGGCCCCGCGTGCTTTGCCGAGCGCGTCCAGTTCGTCGATGAAGACAATGCATGGGGCGATGGATTGGGCCTGTGCAAATAGATCGCGCACGCGCGAGGCCCCGACGCCGACGAACATCTCAACGAATTCCGACCCATTGATCGAGAAGAATGGCACCTTGGCCTCGCCGGCCACAGCCCGCGCCAGCAACGTCTTCCCGGTGCCGGGGGGACCGACGAGCAACACCCCTTTGGGGATTTTCCCACCCAGGCGTTGGAACTTCTTGGGATTGCGCAGAAACCCCACGATTTCTACCAGCTCATCCTTCGCCTCCTGCACCCCGGCCACATCGTTGAAGGTGACCTTGACCTCGTTCTCGCCATAGATCTTCGCCTTGCTCCGGCCGATGGTCATCACCGTGCCACCCGGACTCATGCGCCGGAAAATCAAGCTCCAGATCCCGAAGAAAATGAGGATAGGCACCACCCACGACAGCAGCGTGGTGAGCCAGGTGCTTTCATAGCGTCCGGAATACTTGACCCCCTGCTGCTCTAATTCGTTCACCAAGTCAGGGTCTTGGACGCGAATGGTGAGGAAAAGCCGAGTGCCGCCAAGCGTCCCCTCCTGCCCCTCTTTGACCAGTCCCCGGATGTCATCTTGGCTAAGGGTGACGCTTTCGACTTTGCCGCTGCGGAGGAGATTTTTGAACTCACTATAGGGGATGCGGTGAATGGTCTCGGCCAGGAAGAGATTCTGGATGAGGATCATCAGCAGCAATGCGACAATGAAATACCCCAGCGAAAAGCGGGCGCGCATGGGCAGTTTTTTGCGGGGTCGACGCTGCCGGCTCTGCAAGCCTAAGGTTTCCTTGAGCTCGTCGAGCCAGGACCGCTTCTCCTCATCGCGCATTTCCGGATCGCCGCGTCCTGCCTCGGCGAATGTCCGATTATATCTCAGCGTCCTCACCATCCCCAAAATCCTCCGGCTTCACATCTCTCAACCAATCCTGCAGTTCGTCAGGGCTCCCCTCCTGTTGCGTCGCCTGAATGGTCAGCCCCATGGCCTCAGCGTTCTCCAACACTTCGTCCAGCACATAGATGGGCGCCTGTACCTTTAATGCTAGGGCGATCGCATCGCTGGGCCGGGCATCGGCGACCACTTGGGCGTGATCGACATGCATAAAGATGTTGGCATAGAAGGTGTCGTCCTTGAAGGTATCGATCACCACGCGCTCAACATTGACCTGCAGCCCATCAAGGACGTTCTTGAAGAGGTCGTACACCATGGGGCGGGGGGAGGGGTAACGATTGAGCTCCCGAAAGATGGCCAGGGCCTCCGGCACCCCGATGAGAAGTGGCAGCGCCCGCTTGCCGGTATCGTCGACCAACGTGATCACCGCCGCCCCTTTCGACTGGTCAAAGACGACCATTCCAATCTTCATCCGATGCATCGTCTGAGAGTCTCCGCTCACATGTCGCCCCTCGCGCTATCGTTGCGATTGCTCTATGGCTTCACGATTGAGCCGATAAACTGCCGATGTACTCACGACCAACAGATGTCCCAGCGAATCCAGAGCGAGACCAACGAGATTGACGCCGCTCACGACATGGCTCGCCTCACCCTGCGGGGTAATTTTCAGAACGCCCGCATCGCCCCGATAGTACGATACCACATAAAGATTATCCTGGTGGTCGAAGGCCATGCCCTGGGGACGCCCAAGATCGGTGGCGAACGCCTGTATCTCACCTTCCGGTGTGATCCGGTGGATGACATCGTAGCCGGACATTGAGGGGTTGGTGACGTATAAATTGCCCTGGTGATCAAAGGCCAAGTGAAAGGCTGCCACACTGGGTGCAAGGGTGGCGAAAGCGGTCGGTATCCCCTGGTGGTTCACCCGATAGACGGTCCCCTCACGATCCCCGACGTACAGATGTCCTTGTGGGTCAAACGCGATGCCGGTGGCGACCCCTAAATCACGCGCGAACACGCTGGCGGTTCCCTCGGCGGTGACGCGATAGACTTGCCCATCAAAGCGGCTAGAGATGTACATCTCGCCATCCGGGCCAAATGCCATGCCGGTAGGATTGACGATATCGTGCACGAACGGCGTGAGAATGCCGCGTGGGCTGATCTTATACACCGATACCGGGACCTTTTGTCCACGTGACCCGCTCAAGGTGACGAAGAGATTCCCCGCCGCATCGATGGCTGGATTCGACACGGGATGAAGATTTTGCGCCATGCGTGAGCCGATTTCGCAAGGAATCCCGTTGCTGACATGGCCATTGATTTCGAGGGTGACCATGCCACTCATCGCACCAATCGGGACTTTGGCAATAACCCGGTCGTTACAGGCCAAATCCAGGCGCGCTGCCACACCCCCAACTCGCAAGCGCGCCCCGGTGAACGCCTCCATATCCAGGTGGCGACAAGTAATGGTAATCCGTCCCCCTTCAATTGCCGCTCGAGGCTGCATGCTTAGGAGGGTCACGCCCTCGGGCTGATGCTCGGTTGTCATGATGACCTCAACTGTCTTCGTCGGCTCTTATCTCATCCAAAACCATCACCATTCAGCCACCGTCAGCGCTGCAACCAGGCCCATTCACCGTCCTCAGCGCTCAGAAGCCGAGACGCTTTTTCGTCTCTTCCTCATATAGTTTCTGGTACATGACATCCCACTCGCGGTTACCCTCGACGATCTTGCGCGAGTATGAGGCGAGCTTCCGCCGCACTTCTGCGTCGATGACCTCTTCGATCTTGAGCTCATCAGTCAGCGTCTTGACGATCTGTAAGCGTACGTCGTTTTCCGCCTTGAGAAATGTCACAGTGCCCGCTTTCTGTAGGGCTTTGACGATGAGTTGCGAGAGAGAGTTGATTTTTGGGCGACTGAGGCTCATCACCGACATCCTCACACGCGGCCCGCAACGGACGGCGTGGGCGATCAAAGAATGAGACCGCGTTCCTGCACGAGTTTCCGCTTCACCATGGTGAACATCTTGTGGTAATCGGCCTCACCTTTGTTGAATTCGTTGCTAAAGGCGCGTAAAAGATCCTTCACTTCGTCGTTCAGACGGTCTTCAACCTGTAAGTCTTCGGTGATGATTTCGCGGACCAGTTCCTCCACCTTCTCGCGGCCTCCCAGCAACTGGATGCATCCCGTGGCGCTCAAGTCACGCGCGATTGCCTGAGCCAGATACTGGATCATCTCTCGACGCAAACGCATCGTCGCATCGCTCCACCAACATGCCCCCGTGCCGAGATCCTCATGGATCCAGAGGAGGGGAAATTTGCTGCATCATTCCGGCTCACCCGCCTGGCGGCTGCACAACCGTGGATGATCTCCTCATGGTCTGCGGTGATATGCTGATCTTACCACGCCTTCCGATCAGGCTGCAACCGTTGTTTACGACAACCTCTTTTCCATGTCGCAGCCGGGGAGGCATCGACGTTTATTCTTTCGGCAACCGAGTCGTCACATGCATTGACAGAGGCGTGCACCCATGCCATACTCGCGCCCTTATCATCACTCACGATCATTATGGGGCCCTCGGGGGCCGCTTTCTGAGGTAGATTTTTCGTCCCCTCTCCCGGCGGGAGAGGGGGGCAAGGCACCAGGGTCAGTGTCGTGTCTGAAAAAAACCTACCCTTGTTCGGAGGCTGTGGTCCAGCTGTTACTGGGGCTGTTTCACAAGAAACTGACGAGGCTATGGCCCTGGTCGTCGGCCTGCCGGAGGGCCACGCTGCTCTTTGGCCTGGCGGTGGTCGACTCGCCACGGCGCTGGCTTGCCTAGAAGGAGAGTGGGCGATCATGCAACAGGCGTTGGCAGTGGCCATCGGCGCGGCCCATGCAGCAGGACGCGCCATTAGGGATTTGTATGGCCGTGACATCTCGATTACTCAGAAAGGGGCATCCGGGCCGGTCACCGAAGCCGACCTGGCGTCCAATGCCTGCATTCACGGCATCTTGCTACAGGCGTTCCCCGATGATGGCTGGCTCTCGGAGGAGACCGCCGACCGGCCCGATCGACTGGCGAAGTCACGCGTGTGGATTGTCGATCCGCTCGATGGCACCTGGGAGTTCACCACGGGGGTGCCGGAGTTCGTGGTGTCCATTGGCCTGTCCATCGAGGGGGTCGCGGTGCTCGGCGTCCTCTACAATCCGATCACGGAGGAGACGTTCAGTGGCTTTCGCGGCGAGGGGGCCTGGTTGAATGGTGTGCCTATGGCTGTCTCACCGACGGCGGAGCTGGCCGTCAGCACATTCTGCGTCAGCCGCACAGAGTCGGGGAAGGGGCTGCTGAAAGGGCTTGAAGGGCGTCTGAACCTCGAGCCGAGGGGCTCAATCGCCTATAAGTGCGGCTTGGTGGCGGGGGGACGCTATACCGGAGTGTTCACTTGCAACCCACGCAACGAGTGGGATATTTGCGCTGGGGTGGCGCTCATCGAGGCCGCTGGTGGGCACGTCACTGACCGGCAGGGCGAGCCCTATCGCTTTAATCAACCTGATCCCCTCAAAAAACCGCTGGTCGGCACGAACACCCATGTGCATGCGGCGCTGCTGGCAGTTCTTCATGAGTCAGGGGAGAACCTACGCTAGATGCCCCGCTCCCACATCTCTGTCAGCTCGCGATAGGTGAACGGGAGTTCCAGACCTTCGCAGATGATGCGTACCTGCGGTTCGCTCAGCCCTGCTGTCTGCCAGAGTTGCTGCAGCTTGCTCTCTACATAGGCCAGACGCTCACGCAGATACTCAACCTCGCGGGCCAGATATTGCTCGAATTCGACGGCCGTCAGTGCCCGCGGATGCTGATATAGATGGGTGTAGCGAATCTTGTCCGACAGCGGCAGATGGCTCTGCAATAGATAAATCTTGGCCTGATAGTAGTGGGCCCATAGCCACAGACCGACGCCGGTGGGGTTCTGCGGATTTTCCACATATTCGACCAGGGCCTGGGCCTGCCCGACGTTCATGGGTATCGGCGGTGTTGATCCTTCCAGCATTGTCCCCTTCTCCTCAGCGCCTCAAGATATGCGTCATCACAGCTCATCGCAACTGCGCCAGAATGGAGGCATGGACCAGCTCGTGGGCCAGGCGTTCCACCGGCGTCTGGCGAAACCGCTCGGATGAAATTCTACCCGTCTGGTAGAACCCATCATGCCCTTCAACATTTGCCGTTTCCCATGGCAGGCCGATGGTGCGCAGGCCGCGTGCGATGCCCTCATCGATGAGGGCATCGACCTGCCTGGCGGCGGCCGTGGGAAGGTCGACCACCCACGAGGCCCTCTCTGGCCCCATACTGCCAAGAACGGTGGCGATCTGTGCAGGAGGGGACCAACGCACTGATGACAGTTGGTAATGCGTCGCAAATGCCCGCCGTATGGCTGCAGCGGCGGCCGACGGCCATTGTAGCAGCAGCAGCCGCGTCGGATAGCTGTTGAAATAGGCTCGGCGCAAGCGTACCGCAAAGCCATAGGGGAGATGCAGGCTACCGAGTTTGCCCCCACTGTCTGCCGATGTGGTATTGGTCTTGAAGCCATGATAATCCGAGCCGCCGGTGATCATCAGGCCCAGCTGGTTGGCCAGACGGATGAAATAGAGCTGCTCCTCGGCATCATGATGGCTATGGTAGGCTTCTATGCCATCGAGGCCTAAGGCTCCGAGCTCCTCGATGACCTGCCGCAGTCGCACACGGTCCTGAGTAATGAAGCGTGGGTGTGCCACCGATGACAATCCTCGAGCCTGGCGCACGAGCGCCATCGCCTCATCGGCCGGCATGAAGTATTTGGCAACGTTGCAGGGGATGAGATACTCCGTGAAGGCTGTGTTCATATCCGGAACGTAGCCATGACCGATCAGAGCTGTGGCGATATGTGGCCGGCCGAATGCTCCCTGCACCTGCGCCTTCACAGCATCGTAGTCGATGGGCTCGCGTCCCTCCTGGACGAGCTTGGCGTTGATACGGTCGAGAATGCGCTCAGCGCGTGTTTCACGGGCGATGCAGAAGCTTTCGAGTCGCGCCCGCAAATGTGGGTCATGCCAGGCAAAATAATAGACCAGAAGGTGGATGTCTTCGAATTCGGCATGCGCAATACTGAGCTCAATGCCGGGGATGATCTCGATTCCCGCCGTGTCCCCCACCTCCAGCGCCTCATCGATACCGCCGACATGATCGTGGTCGGTGACGGAGAGCGCGCGCACACCGTTCGTTCTGGCGAGGCGCACAAGCTCCGCAGGCGTCAAGCTGCCGTCGGAAAACAGGGTATGGGAATGTAGATCGACGGACCACAGATTAAGCGCCATGGGAATCTCTCCTCATCGCCTGGGGGGCAGCCTGCGCCACAATGCTTGCAGCCAACGCCAGGTGCTCAGGACTGCCGATACATGCCAGGGGCGCAGGGGTCGCGACGTCTTGGAGTAGGCGATGAAGTCGCAACTTTAGCGTGTGAATCCTCGCCATGGCTCGATCCACCAGGGCTTCGGGCAGCTCGCTGCGCTGCACAGCGCCGAGGACACGGGCGTAGGCCTGCTCCTGACGCTCCCGCTGATGGCAGATGAGCAGCAGATCAACGCCCGCGCGTAGGGCGGACACCGGGACCTCCTCCCACGGCATGGTCTCCGAGACCGCCGCCATGCCCAAGTCATCGCTGATGATGACCCCTTGAAATCCCATTGTGCCGCGCAGGATACCAGTGAGAATCGCCGACGACAGGGTGGCTGGGAGGTGCGAATCCCAGGCGTTGTAGACGACATGGGCCGTCATCATGGCCTCGAGACCGGCTGCAATGGCGGCTTGGAAGGGCGGGAGCTCGCAGGCGTTGAGCTGGACAACGGTGCGTTCGCACGACGGTAGGGCCACATGGGAATCGAGCAACGTGTCCCCATGACCGGGGAAATGTTTCCCGACGGCCAGGACGCCGGCCGCGTGCATACCGCGCATAAAGGCTGTCCCCAGGCGGGCCACCCCATGCGGGTCGGTGCTGAAGGCGCGATCGCCAATCACTGTGTTGGCGCCATTAGAGAACACATCCAGGACAGGTGCCATATTCGTGGTGATGCCGACGGCACGTAACTCGGTCGCAATGGCTTTGCCGACATTGCAGGCAAGCTCTTCTGAGCCTGTCTGGCCCACCCTGGCCGCACTCGGAAATGAAGTGAAGGGTGCTTTGAGACGTGCCACCCGTCCCCCTTCCTGATCGACAGCAATGAGTAGAGGCGGATGGCCGCGAGCTCGCACCGCCGCCTGTAGACCCTGGGTCAGCCGCAGCACCTGCGCTGGCGACTCGACATTGCGGCCAAAGATGATCACACCCCCCCAGCCATATGTCGCCATCCACGCCTCTAGCTCGGGCGTAACCTCCGTCCCCTCAAAACCGACGATAAAGAGCTGACCAACCTTTTCCGCCAGCGACATGGACACCTCAGGCATGACGGCCAATCCCAAGCATGTTGTAGGTACGCGCCACCCAACTCCTCCCGCTTCAGCGGTACGCAGAGGTTCGAAAGCCCTGTCGTCCCATACCTTCCACGTGATCTCTCGCATCAGGCCCACCGCGCCTAAATGGCCTGAAAGACCTCGTGCTGGCGCTCATCGGCCTGTTGATCCATGCGTTCAAGCACCACTCTCGTCTCGGCTTGCATCTCGCGGATGAGGGCGTGGGTATCCTCGTGGTTTCTGCGAATGAGAGCGTAGGTGCCCCCGTGGGTGGTGTGGATGCGAGCCTGGGTGTTTTCATGGGTAGTCCGGATGAGGACCTGGATGTCCTCATGGGTGCTACGGATGAGAGCCTGCGTGGAGCACGTGGCACGCTCCAACATTTCCCGTGTCAGTCAGCCGTTGCCGCGTGCCGTATAAGTATGCTACGCGCCCAGGATCGACGCCACTATGCCGCCAGCGCCAGTCAATACACCGAACTATTCCCACCAGGTCATCGACCGCTCCTGCTGCGTGGGTGCTCTGCTTTATCCTCGATCTGGTTGCAATTTCCTGCCTCGTACGAGCGGAAGACCCTCAGCACTATTACTGAGGGTTTGGGGACGTCGGCAGCGCACGACCCGATCTTCGCATATTCGTCTGTCGCTTGTCCAGTACGGACACAGCATCATCCTCCCCAAATTCTCGCAAATCCCCCTGGCAGGACCCCACGAAAGTGTACTGACTGAGCGGGTCGATTTCTCTAACTTATTGGGCTAAAAATATTTTATTGCTTCAGTATGCTCGCAAATCTTCGCCGCCTGAGCTCGACTTTTGTCCTTCTGCGAGGCATGGGAGCTCAGACCTTTGTGTGGTGCTGGCCATCGACGCCACGGGAGTGAGGGCATACCGGATGGCTTCCGGCCATGACCTCGGGAGTTTTGAGAACGGCTTTGTCTGCGTGGGTGTTTGAAAACACCATTGCTGTCAGATGGCCCGGCGCACCCATGTGATCATCTCGGCAAACGTCCCCGTCGATTTCCCTCTTCAGGAGACTACCACGGGCGAGCGGAGGAGATCAGGTCACTGAAGATAGGGCAGGACCACGACGGGATACAGCCCCAATCAGCCAGATGTGCATCGTCAGACCGTTGTCTGGCCATCACACGGCAGGGCTTCCCGCATCAGGTAGGCTCGGCATGCTTGGAGGGTGGTTTCGATCGACCATCGTTGTGTCTAACACTCCACGAGCTGTTTTGGCCGCAGAGGCAGAGCCGTCGTGACGCAAGACTCGTCGCAATGCGTGCCTGCGGCATCATGGCCATACACCCAACGTACAGCGACCAGGGCTTCGCCGAGGCGATACCAGTGGCCTGTACCGGTGGTGAGCTCGATGGCGCTGGTGGTTCTCCCATCCCAGGCCACCGTGAACTGGGTGCGGTGGGTCGTGTGAACCACCCCCTCTGGGGGGGAGGGCCGTTGCTCGCCGTTCACGCACGGGCGTCCTATGGTGCGGCGCGTGCGCGGGGGCGGCGGCTCATACCACGCGCCATCCCCAGAAAACTTGCGGACCCCGGTGACGTGACGGCGGTGTTGAGGGCAACATCGTGCCGCCGCCATGGATATCGACCGTCTCCCCCAGAAACCGATGAACCATCGTGGAGCACTCGATGTGCCAACCGGGTCGGCCCCGCCCCCAAGGGAGGTGTAGAGCTGGAGCTGCTCCCTTGCATGCTCAGGTTGCGAGCCCATGACACCCCTCCCCGCAATGTTTGGCCTCTGCCGCCACGTCGAGCGACCCGGCTTAGGCGCGCCGGCGTCCCAGCCACTGGCGAAACTGGGGCCATGTCAGGGCATTCACGACATACTCCTTCCCGAGCCAGCCCCGCCGCGCCTGATCGATCCCGTATTGCATGAAGCGTAGATGGTCGACGCTGTGGGCGTCGGTATCGATGGCGATCTTCACCCCGAGCTCGCGCGCCCGGTGCAGGTGCACGTCGTTGAGGTCTAGCCGTTGCGGTTGGGCGTCGAGCTCGAGGGCGACGTCGTGCTCCTTGGCGGCCTGAAACACCTCCTCGAGGTCAATGTCGATCGGCGCACGCTTCTGGATCTGCCTGCCTGTGGGGTGGGCGAGGATATGCACGGCCGGCTGCGACAGCGCCTTGAGTACCCGTTTGGTCATCCGCGCCTTCGACATGTCGAGGCGGGAGTGGACGGCGATCAGGACGATATCAAACTGTTCCAGTATTTCGTCGGGTAGATCCAGCGACCCGTCCGGCAGGATGTCGAGCTCGACACCCTTGAGCAGGACAATGCCGTTGAGCCGTTGGCGGACCTCCTCGATCTCCTCCCACTGCTTGCGAAAGCCTGCTGCGTCAAGACCGCCGGCCACTGTGGTGGACTTGCTGTGATCGGTGATGGCACAATATTCGTAGCCGCGCTCCCGGCATGCCCTCGCCATCTCCTCGATCGTACGCGTGCCATCACTCCACTGGCTGTGCATTTGTAAGTCAGCGCGGATGTCGTCGAGGGTGATGAGGTGGGGCAACTTGTGCTGTTGCGCCGCCTGAATTTCGCCGCGGTCCTCCCGCAACTCCGGCGGCATCCACACCAGGTCGACGGCGCGGAAGACATCCTCCTCCTTCTCACCGCCGATGCGTTCCCCCTTTTCCTTCCCCAACCCCTCAGCCTTTTTCCCCCTGGGGATGCGGAAGACGCCGTATTCGTTGATGCGCAGGCCGCGCTCGACGCCCAGCTTGCGCACCGCCACATTGTGAGCTTTGGACCCGATGAAGTAGTGCAGCGCCGCCCCATGGGACCGACGCGGCACAATGCGCAGGTCGACCTTCAACCCCGACCGTAAGACGACCGAGCCGCGCGTCGTACCCGCCATCTCCACGCGCTCAATGTACCGGTACGACTGGAAGTGCTGCATGACGGGTTGGGAGTTCTCACAGGTCGCCAGGATGTCGATGTCGCCCACCGTCTCCTGCCGGGCCGGTAGCTGCCCGCCACTTCGAGCTCGATGATGCCGGGTGCCTGACGCAGATATCGCAACAGCGGCTGCACCAACTGGTCGGCGTCCGCCAGCAGGAAGCGCTTGGTGCGCCGTTCGAACTCTTCGAGAGCGCGGCGCAGGTTCCCCGCACTCTTCTTGCCGAATCCCGGCAAAGCCTCGGCCTTGCCGGTGTTGATTGCCGCTGCGAGCTCGGACACGGAGGTAATGCCAAGTGCGTCATAGAGCTGCCTCGCCCGTTTCGGACCGAGATGTTGCAGCTGTACCAACTCGGTTAGCGTCGGTGGTAGTGCCCGGCGAACCTCCTCGAGCCCCGAAAGCGTTCCTGTCTCCAAAATCTCCTTGAGGTGTGCGGCCATGCTGCTGCCAATGCCGGGCAGCTTGCGCAAGTCCTCCTCGGCCTCGATGAGCTGCGCCACCGGCTGCGACAGGCCGGCGACGGTCTGTGCGGCATTGCAATAAGACCGCACGCGGAACGGGTTCTCACCCTGGATGTCGAGAAGATCGGTATATTCATTGAGCACGCGGGCGATCTCGACGTTCTCCATCGCTGTGCCCTCCTTTCTCTCGGCGGCCGCCGGCTTCACGGCTCTAGACCTCCACCCCGGCCTCGCGCAGCAGGGCGATGAACTGGAGCTCGGTCAGAATCTGCGCACGGCGGGCCTTCGCGGCCTCGATCTTTTGTCCTGGATCCTTGCCGACCACGACGTAATCCGTCTCGCCACTGACCGCAGCGGTGGCGCGTGCCCCGAGCGCTTCGACCTGTTGCTCGGCTTCGTGGCGTGAGAGGCGGTCAAGCGCGCCCGTGAACACGAACGTCTTGCCGGCGAGCAGCAGCGCCTTTGATGCCGTCGGCTCGACCACCTGCACTCCCGCCTCCAGGAGCGCGTCGATCGCTTGTTGGTTGCGCGCCCCCGCGAAAAAGCCACGCATGGCCTCAGACAGCTTCGGGCCGATGCTGGGGACTGCCTCGAGCGCTTGGCGGCTAGCCTGCCGCACGGTATCGAGGCTGCGGAAGTGGTCGGCGAGATCGCGGGCCACGGCCGTACCGACCTCCGGGATTCCCAGCCCGTAGAGGAAGCGCCGTAGCTCCACGCGTTTGCGCCGTTGAGCGGGCCTTGAGGTCATCGAGCTTGATGACGATGCCGTCGATCTCGTAATCGAGCGCGTCGCGCTCCGCAGTCCACCGCGCATGGTGCTCGATGACCGCCTCGACGTCGGTGACGACGGCCGCCCTCTCCGGCACGCGCAGGCCCCAGGACCGCAGGGCCTGGAGCGCCTGGGTATGGGCTTTGAGGTCTCTGCCCTCCACCGCCAGAACCTCATAGGCCACGAACTCCAGGGGACGCCCGCCGCTGATGCGCGGGGCGAGCTGGCGCAATGAGCCGGACGCCGCGTTGCGGGGGTTGGCGAAGGGTTCCTCGCCAGCTTCGAGGAGCTGGCGGTTCAACGTCTTGAACGCCGAGATGTTCATGAGAACCTCACTGCGCAGGGCAAGAAACGCCGGCACCTCGCGCTCCTCGTTGCGGAGGCATAGCGGCACCGAGCGGATGGTCTTGACGTTCTCGGTTATCCCCTCCCCCCGGCGGCCGTCGCCCCGCGTGACCGCCCACGCCAAGACGCTGCCCTCATAGACGAGATCGACGGAAATGCCGTCGAATTTCTCCTCCATGACGTAGCGGACATGGCCTCCCAGGGCCTTGCGAAGCCGTGCGTCGAAGTGCCGCACCTCCGCTGCCTCGCGAGTGGCGTCGAGGCTGAGCATCGGCGTCGTATGCTCGGTAATGGGAAACTCCTCGCGCGGCCCGGCGCCAACGCGTTGGGTCGGCGAGTCGGGCGTGATGAGGTCGGGAAAGGCCGCCTCGAGCCGCCTGAGAGCTTCGAACAGGCGATCGTACTCCTCATCAGAGATCTCGGGCTTGCTCTCCACGTAGTAGAGATAATTGTGCCGGCGGATCTCTCGACGGAGGGCCTCGAGGCGCCGTGCGGTCTCATCTCGGGAGAGCCGTCCGAGAGCCCCCTTTTCTCGCCGAGACGGCTGTGCTGTTGCCATGGCTTTTCCTCCCGCGATCCCCAGCCAGCAATAGATCGAGGTTCCGGCTCCAAGGGCGGCCTCTTATGGCCTAGAGGGCTTGAAATGGTCGGAAGAGGGGTGCGCGGTGTACCTTCACTAACCTCTAGCATCGCCGATCACGCCCTTGTCTCCACCAGAGCAAGATGGCAAGACCTATGCCAGAGAGGGCCAAGTCCATACCTTTTCGCCACCTTCGACGCTGCGCCAAGCGCTCCGCTGAGCCCACCCACGGAGGGCACGAGAGCGGCGAGCACCACCTGATCTCGATGCGGCGCGTTTCCGCATCTGCTATCCGAGTCTTTGGGCTGTCTTCTGACCAGCTGGCAGCGGTATGATGCTGATCTGTCAGCGCAGAAAAGAACCACAGGGCGGCCGCCCGTTCTTTCTCCTTCTCATCCTGAGAAGGCCTTCTTTCAAATTGACACATCCTCTTTCTCGACTGCCGGTCTTGTTCCGCGCGAAACGCTTGCTTTTTTTGAGGCAAGAATGGCGCGAGGAGGCCTGATGCCAACTGTGCACGTGCTATATCGGAGAACTTCATGCTCGAACCATGCTGCTGGACGCCTCCGTTTGTACACACTGGCACGCGTTTTGCCCAAAGTTGAAGCGGAAGGCGCCTTTAGTTAGGGCGATGCTCGCGAAAGCATGGCGGAGAGTTCGTTCGCCGGCGAGCATGCGTGGACCTTCTTCCAGGGTTTGGGGGCGCATGCGATTATGCCGCTCGGGAGGTCACCGAGTGCCACGTTTAGGCTCGTCCTCGCCATCCTTGGGTATGCGGCCGGATGGCTGCTGCCACGAGGGGGGTCGCAGCAGATTGTCAATGAATGCTACGTGCCCTCTAGGAGCCGGACTTGCCCGCCCCGGGGGGCACCCGGCAGGAGGACGTTATGGTCAAAACGCCTGCATTGCCTTCAGCTGCGTTTCAACACCCGGGGGAGCAACGGTTAGCCGCCGATATTACCATCCTTCACGATGAGCATCCGAAATCTCAGCCGTGCTATTTCAGTCTCCCAGGCTCATTAGACCACCTCATCTGATTCCGGGCCTATCAGCGCGGTCGGGGAGCGCTCCACCGGCTGAGACCTATCTCTGCGGTGAGCGGGGCTGCCATGGTCAGCTGCAGCCTCAGAATACCACAACTTTAGCCGGATATGGAACCGGTAGCGGCTTCCGGTGACGCCTTGCCTCTTCGCTCTCGGGAGATCCTTAGTCGCCTCCCTCATCGGCTAGGCCGCTGGGAACAGGAAAACGCATAGTGGCAACCCGCACTCCAGAGACTCCATCCAGCCTTCATCCTATTGTGCTCCAGTTCCGCTGTAAGGGCCATTTACATGCCTGTCCCCTGTGAACAGCTAAAACGCCTCAGAGCTGTTATATCGCTTTTAGGAATAGACCTTGTTATCGCGCAGCCCGGCATAAGCCTTGCTCTTTACTATACAGACAAGGGTGTCTGTCTCGATGCAGTGGGCGCTCCTGCGGCAGCACCCAGCATCTCATCTCCGCCGGGTAAGCTGCTGAGCCATTCGATGGTGGCCGGAGAGGAGGAGAACGATGGCCCAACACTTTCATGACCGTACCGAAGCCGGGCGGCTATTGGCCAAAAAACTCGTCGCCTATGCCAATCGAGCGGATGTTGTGGTGCTCGCACTGCCCCGTGGTGGCGTGCCGGTGGCGTTTGAAGTGGCCAAAGTCCTTCAGGCCCCACTGGACGTCTCCTTGATACGTAAGCTCGGGGTACCCGGGCATGAGGAGCTGGCCATGGGCGCCATCGCCAGCGGCGGCATGATCGTGCGCAACGATGAGGTGATCGCGGGCTTGGGTGTGCCCAGCTCTGTACTCGAGACGGTCGCGGTACGTGAGCAGCAAGAGTTGGAGCGGCAGAAGCATCTATACCGCGGTGACCAGCCCCTCCCCGACCTGCACGACTGTACCACGATTTTTGTCGACGACGGCTTGGCGACGGGTGCTACCATGCGTGCGGCCGTTGCCGCCCTGCGTCAGCACCACCCGGCCCACAGCGTTGTAGCCGTGCCTATCGCTGCCCCTGACACCTGTGAGGCTCTTCGCGCAGATGTTGACGAAGTGATCTGTGCTCTGACTCCAGAACCGTTCTACGCCGTCGGCCTCTGGTATGAGCACTTCTCTCAGACCACCGACGACGAGGTCCAAGATCTTCTGGCTCAAGCCAAACGCCCACGTCTTCAGGATCAGACACCTCGGGCAGAGGATGCCCCTGAGCAGCGCTGGGCGTGACCCGGAGACAATCGTTGGCCCGGATCAGCCAAGGCGTTTCGCAAGTGAGCGACACCGGCACCTCCTCGCCACCGATAGCTACGTGATGCCTGAGCAGATCGCCGATGTGGCTGGCGACCACATGACCTTGCGCTTCACATGGGATGAATTGATCCAGCGCTGAGGGCGGACTCTATCCCATAACCCGGCCTTCAGCTGGGCTGTTGCACTCTCTAGCATCGCTGACGAGCATCAAGGCCGTTCTGATGATGGCCTCACAAGGAGTGCGGTGGGCCGCTATCAAAATGATGCGCAGAGGCCTTGGCCGTTATCAAAATGAGTGAGAAGCCGGCTGCATGCGTGCCCATAACCAGGCGGCCAAGCGCCACAGAGGCGTGCGGCTAATGACCTGCCGCTTGTCGGTCAAAAGACGTGGAACCGAAATAAACCAGGCATCACTGGCCCAGCGCCATCGTCGGCGATGATGGCTTGGGCCGGTAAGCTTGGGTGCTCAGCCCCGCGTGGAGCGACGTAGGTCACCGCGCTGCAATCGCTCCGCACCAGTTGATGAGGAGGGATGCTGATGATCGTCAAATACATCGCTATTAGGGCGATGGTTTCTATCGCCATTCTGAGCGCCATCGTGCTCGGCCTGGCCCTGTGGGCTGGTGCCCAAGGCAGGCCTAGGCGGACAGAGGGAGATCCAGGGGCGTAGCCAGGAATGCAATGCCAGAAAGAGCCGGCCTGGTGGCACCGGTGTTGCGCGGTTCTCGGTAATCTTGGAGGCTGTCCAGAGAGGCCTACAAATTTAGGAGGGGGGAATCATGTTTTCATGGGTCTGCAAGCGCTACGTTATGGTAGCACTCATCTGTCTCTTCATCGGGGCTGGTGGAGACGGGGTGCTCAGCAAGAGCTTTGGAGCGCAGGAGGCTTCGTTCTGGAAAGAGGCACCGCCAGGGCAAACGCTGCCCGTTCAGGTCCCCAACTTCGCCGACTTGGCCGAGCAGCTGAAGCCGGCGGTGGTGAACATCAGCACCACTCAGGTCGTGAAAGGGCCACGGCTCGGTTTGCGTGGGTTGCCGTCTCCGAGCCCATTTGGGGAGCGCGGCGAGCGCGACCCTTTTGAGGAGTTTTTTGAGCGCTTCTTCGGTGGCAGCGGTCCTCAGCGCGAGCTCCGCAGGAGCAGCCTGGGTTCGGGGTTCATCATCAACAAAGATGGCCACATCGTCACCAACAACCACGTCGTCGAAAACACCACCGATATCAAGGTGTCCCTCTCGGATAAGGAAGAGTTCGACGCCAAGGTTGTCGGGCGTGACCCGAAGACAGACGTGGCTTTGATCAAGATCGAAGCAAAGGGGGATCTTCCGGTGGTGCCGCTGGGTGACTCCGACAAGCTGCGGGTGGGGGAGTGGATCGTCGCCATCGGCAACCCGTTCGGCCTCGGCAACACGATAACGGCTGGGATCGCCAGCGCCAAGGGGCGGATTATCGGCGCCGGCCTATATGACGACTTCATCCAGACCGATGCCTCCATAAACCCCGGCAACAGCGGCGGGCCGCTGTTTAACCTCCAGGGCGAGGTCGTCGGCATCAACACTGCCATCGTGGCGAGTGGCCAGGGCATCGGCTTCGCCATCCCCATTAACCCGGCCAAGGAGGTCCTGACACAACTTCGGGAGAACGGGCGGGTGACCCGTGGCTGGCTCGGGGTCCAGGTGCAACAGGTCACGCCAGAGCTGGCCCGATCGTTCGGCCTGGAGCGGCCGCGTGGGGCACTCGTGGCCGACGTGCCGCCGAACAGCCCGGCCGAAAGCGCGGGCATCCAGCGGGGCGACGTCATCATCGCCTTCAACGGGCGCCAGCTCGAGGATATGCACGAACTGCCGCGCATCGTGGCGAATATGCCGCCCGGCAACGTGGCCGAGGTGCGGCTCCTTCGCAGGGGAAAGGAGCAGATGGTGCAGGTCAAAGTGGGCGAAATGGCGGAGGAGCAACGACAGGCAGTGGTTGCCGGCAGCACCCCCGGAGGAGGGTTGGGGCTGGCGGTGCAAGAGCTGACGCCCGAGGTCGCCCGCAGTCTGGGTCTATCCAACACGCAAGGGGTAATGGTGACCGACGTGGAAGAGGGCAGCCCGGCAGACCAGGTAGGGATGCGCCGCGGCGATGTGATCCTGGAAGCGAATCAACAGAAGATTACAAATCTGCAAGATTACCGGGCGACGCTTGGTCGTACTGAAGAGACGAAATCCGTGCTCTTCCTCGTCCGTCGGGGCGATAATACCGTGTACGTCGCCCTACGGCCAGAAGAGTAGAGCGGGCGGGATAGCGCGTTTGCCGGTGGGAGGAGCGCGAAAGGTCGAACGCGAGTGACGGAGTCATCCTCTCGGCTGATAGGAAGGAGCTGTAAAAGATGGGCAAGAACCTCGCGCAAAAGTTGATCGCCAGCCACCTCGTCGAGGGCCGGATGGAGGTCGGCGTGGAGATCGGGCTCAAGATCGACCAGACGCTCACGCAGGACGCGACGGGCACACTGGTGATGCTAGAGCTCGAGGCCATGCAGCTGCCACGCGTCAAAACTGAGCTCTCGGCCCAGTATGTCGATCACAACCTACTACAAACCGACTTTAAAAACGCCGATGATCATCTCTTTCTGCGCAGTGCCTGTCAACGGTTCGGCCTCTGGTACAGCCGTCCAGGAAATGGGGTCAGCCATCCCGTCCACATGGAACGGTTTGGCATCCCTGGCAAGACCCTGCTGGGCTCGGATAGCCACACCTGCGCGGCCGGCTCGCTCGCCATGCTGGCCATCGGTGCTGGCGGGCTCGAGGTGGCTCAAGCGATGGCGGGTGAACCCTTGTATCTCACGATGCCGAGTATCTGGGGGGTACGGCTCACCGGGCAGCTTCCCGACTGGGTGAGTGCCAAAGACGTCATTTTGGAAATGCTCCGGCGCCATGGGGTCACGGGTGGCGTTGGCAAGATCATCGAGTATTATGGGCCAGGGCTGGCGTGTCTGAGCGCCATGGATCGTCACGTCATCGCCAACATGGGGGCCGAACTCGGGGCCACGACGACGGTTTTCCCCTCCGACAATGCCGTGAAGCGCTTTCTGGTGTCGCAGGAGCGCGGCGGCGACTGGCATGAGCTCAGCGCCGACGCAGATGCGACTTACGATGCACACGATACGATCAACCTGTCCGACCTGGAGCCGCTGATCGCCTGTCCTACCAGCCCGGACAATGTGGTGCCGGTACGTGAGGTGGCGGGCCAAGAGATCTACCAGGCCTATATCGGCTCCTCCGCCAATCCAGGCCTGAGGGATTTCGCCATCGCGGCATTGATCGTGGATGGGCATCAGGTACACGCCGCTGTTTCATTCGATCTCAATCCAACCTCCCGCCAAATCCTGGAAAACCTCATACGGATGGGGCTGCTGACGACATTGATTCGGGCGGGAGCCCGCCTGCATCAGGCTGGTTGCAATGGCTGTATCGGCATGGGTCAAGCTCCCGCCACAGGCCGCATTAGTTTGCGCACGGTACCGCGCAACTTCCCAGGCCGTTCCGGTACACAAGAGGACCAAGTCTACCTGTGCAGCCCTGAAACGGCGGTTGCTTCGGCCCTCACAGGCGTGATCACCGATCCACGCACCCTCACGATGGCGTATCCACGCGTTGAAGAGCCGGAACGGGTGCTCATCAATACTGAGATGTTGGCACCACCCACGCCAGCGGGCGAGCAGGTGGAATTGGTCAAGGGCCCCAATATCCAGTCGCTGCCACCCTTTGAACCGCTACCCGACAGCCTCGAAGGGCCGGTGCTGATCAAGCTGGGGGATCATGTTTCGACGGACGAAATCATGCCGGCGGGTGAGCAGGTACTGCCGTACCGCAGCAATATTGCGGCCATCAGCAAATTCGTGTTCCGTGCCATCGATGCGTCGTATTATGAGCGGGCGATGCGACACCAGCAACCCGGCTCGCTCATCGTCGCCGGGCGCAATTATGGTCAGGGATCGAGCCGCGAGCATGCGGCCATTGCCCCGCGCTATCTCGGGGTCAAAGCCGTCGTCGCCAAGAGCTTTGCGCGCATTCACTGGCAAAATCTGATCAACTTCGGCGTCCTTCCCTTGACCTTCACCGATCTGGACGACTGGCACAGGATCGCGCCAGGGGATATCCTGCGCTTGCCCGATGTACGAGAGGCAATTCAACGTGGCAACCAGGTCCACATCCTCAATCATCATAAGAACGAAACGTACATGGCAGAGCACGCGATGACTGACCGGCAGGTGCAGGTGCTTCTGGCCGGGAGCCTGATCAATCTCTTTCGTGCGCGTCATGCGGTACACAGCGTATAGCATGTGCTGCCTGTCGCGTCGATATTACTGTGCGGGCTTCGCAGCTGGAGCATGTATCACCAGCACCGGGCGCGGTGTCAGATGCACCACCAGTTCCATGACGGTCTTCTTAAGGGCCCGCCCGGCAGCGGCTGCCACCTGGCTGCCCGTCGCGTCGCTGCCGGTAAGCGTGATCGCTGCGATGGGGGGATCTTCGATCAGGCGAGTGACGGCCGAACTCGGGAGCAGCAGTTTCTGAAAAAGTCCCTTGGGAAAACCACTAGCTTCGAACACCTCGGCCACCGCCAGCGCGCACCGCGGCACGTTGGAGGCATGCCTGAGGATGGCGGTATTGCCGGCCATCAAAGCTGGGGCAGCAAAGCGGTTTACCTGCCAGAAGGAAAAGTTCCAGGGCATGATGGCCAAGATGGTGCCCAGTGGGGTAAATGCCACATAGCTCTCGGTAAGGCCGGAGGGATGGGGTTCATCGCGCAAAAAACCCTCGGCGTTGTCAGCGTAGAAGGCACAATTCCAGGCGCACTTTTCGCTGAAAAGGTATATTGCAGGGATCACGCGGTCTTTACGGAGAATGGCGCCTCCTGGTCCTACAGCGCCAGGTCGCGAGATCAGCAGCCCATGCCAAGAGCCTGATAAAGGAATAGTGCTGAGTCCTGAGAACTGAGTGTCATGACTCGGCACATACTCGTCGTATCTCCATCCTCAGCGGAGCATTGCTGCTTCGCTCCTCGTGGCCGCAAGTCGATGGGCGCACCCAGCCAGGTTACACGCGATGGCCAAAATCCTCGGGCAAGACGTATTCATAAGGGCTGCAGATCGGCTGGTTCTCCTGAAAGCGGCTGAAGCGAAAGGGGCTGATGTCGACGAACGTCGCCTGCTCCTGCGTGATCAACTCGGCCATGCAGGCCCCCACCGCCGGAGAAATTTTAAAGCCGGTGCCACTGAAACCGGCCGCCACATATAATCCCTCAATCCCCGGAGCGCGATCGAGAATGGCGCGCGAATCGGGACTGACGTCGTAGATCCCCGCATGCCCACGTGCGTATTCCGCCTGTTGCAGTGCTGGAATACGCCGCGCGGCTTTCGCCTTAGCCCCCGGAATGAAGTCGGGATCGTTGGCTTCGTTATAGTGGTCGGGGTCAGGGGGCGGCTCCGGCTGCCAATGGCCCACGCCGATCAAGGTCAAGCCTTCGCCATGCGGCCGGAAATAGGTGCCCAAGGCACCATCGATGAACACCATATGTCCCTGCGCCAGCAGCGGCGGCCGATGATAGAAGGCGATCTGAGCGCGTTGTGGCGTCAGGGGGAAATCGATGTCCACCGTCCGCAGCAATCGATCTGACCATGGACCTGCCATAACGACGACAACCGGGGCCTCGAGGGGGCCGCCAGTCGTGTCGACGCCGACCACGCGCCCACCCCTGGTCCGGATGGCCGTGACGGCGACGCCTTCACGCAAGGTTGCGCCCTGCCGTTGCGCTTGCTGCATGAACGCCGTGGCGGTGGCGCGTGGGTCGGCATAGCCGCTTTCCGGCTCGTACGCCGCCACCGTCAAATCATCGACCTGCGCGAATGGTTGCAGCTCGTGCAGCTCTTGCGCGGTGAGCACCGAGGTCTTGATGCCGACCCGTTGGAGCATCTGGACGTTTTGGCATAGTCGGTCAGCGTTGTCGGGGGTCACCGTCATGATGAACCCCGTCTGGGTGAAGCCGCACACGCCACCCACGATATCCTGCCAGTGTTGGAAGTAGCGCAGCGCGGCAAAGGCCATGCGCGCCTCGGGTTCATTGCTGTAGTGCATACGCACCAACGCCCCGGACTTGGCCGTCATGCCGCCGCACAGCCCCGTTTTGTCAACTACCGTGACAGACTTCATACCAGCGCGGGTAAGATGAAACGCCAGGCTGGCTCCCATCACCCCGGCGCCAATGATAATCGCCTCTGCGGTCCCTGGCATGGGCTCTCTCCTTCACCTCTCTGGCCGTAGCATAGTCCCGGCAGCTTCCGAAAAAAGTCGCTTGGCCGGGCGCTTGTGCTCCTGTCGCTCGCCTGTGTCTCCTTCTATCAGAGTCAGCGCGGCGATGCAATCCGGCGGTGGCGAGGTGATCGGTGGCGATGACACGCCCTCTTGACCAGTGAGCCGATGATGTGTATATTCACATGTTCAGTTACATTTGACGTTAAAATTAACAATACAGAATTTTTTTCTTGCTTGTAGAAAAGGGAAGGTGTACGATGCCAATTCATATCTCGCGTGAGCATAAAGGGGACCTCCTGCTGGAGTGCGCCCGGCTGCATTATATCGATAAATTGAATAAGACAGAGATTGCAGCCCGGTTACAGATCTCAGGGACCCATGTCGCACGATTATTGCGAGAGGCCGAGGACGCCGGCATCGTCGAGATCTCCGTCAGACTACCGGCGGATCATGACAAACTCGAAGCCGAGTTGCAAGACCGTTTTGGGCTCCTCGCCGTGAAAGTGGTCGATTTCAGCGATGACTATGAACATCTGCTGAAAAACCTGGGGCGTGGAGGCGCGGCACTGTTTGAGGACATCTGTCAGATTCGCTGGGGCGTGCGCGTTGGCTTGGGAGGCGGGATCACCCTCTACGAGGTGGTGGAAGCCTTGGAAACGAAGTCGAGGCAGATCGAGCTCTACCCCCTCACCCTGGTGGGACGCGGACCGGAGCTCGAACATGTCGACAGCGTCTTTCTGGTAACAGCGTTGTACTTCAAGTCCAGGCCTGGGGCCAAAGCTTTCGTGGTGGGAGTTCCTCCACTCCCCCAAAGTCGCCTGAAGGCCCAAAAGTTTACCGCTGATCTCCTTACTGAGGTCGATGAAGTGCGCGAAGTCTACCAGGCAGCCCGAGATGTCGAAGTCGCGTTTGTCGGACTGAATGCCCTCCAGCTAGACCGTGGGATGCTGAAGGAGTTTAGCAAGGTCGGCCTAGACCTGAAAACGCTCAAGGGCAAAGGTGGTGTTGGAGTCATTAACTATAACAATTTCGACGGTGTGGGGCAACAGATCGGCGAATATTTCCTGTCCGTCTCCATCCAGGATCTCAAAGAGATGTCCAAGAATGCTGAGAAAAATGTCGTGTTGGTGGCGGGTGGACTGCACAAGTTTGAGGCAATTAAAGTAGCGTTGGCGACCAGGATGTTCAATATGCTGGTCACCGATCACCGCACGGCACAGAAGCTTGCGGCAATGCCCTAGCGCGGTATGACGCGACTCAAGGCACAACGTGTGCCTGTGCGACATGTCGGCGGGGTAGGGAATGGTGATGGTCGGGGGCCTTCAGACGCCCGACCGTGACGAATGCTCCACGACGGTGAGACTGGAGCAAGCATAGGGGGGTTGGACGCTGATGTTAGGCAAAGAAGAAGTTGAGTCCATTCTGAATCAGCTCAAGCAGGAATGGGGGAGTGATCCGAATTGGGAGCAGCTCCTGAGAGATGTGTATGTTGGCATCGCCCGTGCCGATGGTGGGGTGCCCCTGGGCAACCTCGATCCCCGGGTTATCAGTCTTATTCAGCAACATCAGAAGCAGTCAGTGTAAGGCAAGGGTCTGGTGGGTCGACATCGAGGCCCGCCGGAGCCTACCAAGCGTGGGGGCCCGAGAGCATCTGTGGGCTGTTCGAAGGTCCTTGAATCTTTTCGCCAGCGACTAGCCAGCGAGATGTGCGCAAAAGGAGAGTAGATGATGGAAAAAAAGAAAGTCGGCCAAGTTATTACCCGTCCCGGGCGTACGGTAAATCATCCCGACGTCACGATTCGCATCCCAGAGGACCTGATGACCGTCCCGGGTGCTCCCATCCGCCAGAATGAGGTCGATTTTTACAGTCGGGAATATCCGATTGAGAGCCAGAACATCGACTATAGCGCCGACCGGCAGTGGGCCACGACCGTGTTGACCCCCGAAGCCTATGCGCATCGTAAGGAGCATGAACAACTCAATGCGCCCCTGGTGGAAGCTGCTCGACACACGGGTGACATCGAACCCACGGTGGCGCCGAATCTCGACGTCGAGCCGGCGGTGGTGACCGAGGCCATCCGCCAAAAAGCCCGCGAGATGGGGTTCGCCGAAGTAGGGTTTACCTACCTGAATCGTGATTATGTCTATAAGAGCAAGAAGCGCTGGATTCGCTTCGACCACGTGATTTGTTTGGCCATGGAGCAGGAGTACGAACCCACACAGACGATCCCCAGCATGGCCGCCGAGCACACCCATTTCGGCACCTACCGCACTGAGGGGGCGGTGGGATTGGAATTGGCCGATTGGATCCGCTCGCTGGGGTACCATGCCCAGATTCATAGCCCCAACGACAACAGCGGGGCGTACATCCCGATGTTCGTGCAGGCTGGCCTGGGCCAGTTGGGGGCCAATGGGCAGTTGTTATCACCGCACTTTGGCTCGCGCGCCCGTTTGATGATGATCAGCACCGATGCCCCGGTGGTATACGACGACGCCGTCGATTATGGCATCCATAAGTTCTGCCAAGAGTGCCAGGTCTGTGTGCAGCGCTGCCCGGCGCGTGCCTTGATGAAAGAGAAGATCTGGTACCGTGGGGTTGAGAAGAATAAACTCATCTACAAGCGCTGCCGTCCCGTGATGGCTCGCTATCTGGGCTGCGGCATCTGCATGAAGGTCTGCCCGATCCAGAAATTCGGCCTGCAGGCGGTGATGGAGCACTACATCGAGACCGGCGGCGAGATCTTAGGCAAAGGCACCCATCAGCTTGAAGGCTACACACTGGAGGACAAAGGCTACTTTGGCCCCGGCGAGTTGCCCACCTTCGACCCCGAGATCTTCGACATGCCGCACGGGAAAGTCGAAGACGTGCTCTTCGAAGACCTGAAGCTGAAGCTGTTGTCGAATCAGGTAACCGAAGGTGCCGAAGGCGATGTGATGCTGCGCGATTTTGCGCACAGGGTGAAAGACTACGTGAAGTCGCATGATATGAATTGGGAAAAATATGGTGAGGAGGCTTAACCTCTCAGGCCTGTGACTGTCATAGCCCAGGCGGCTTCTGCCGCCTCGATGGAGGGGGGATGCTGCGGTATCCCCCCTCTTTTTTCGCGATAAATCTTCGTCTAGACCCACCAATTCGCCGCGGGGCGCTCTCTCCGAGGTCCGCCACGAGATTCCACAGGTCGCCTGCCAAGGATATCCCGCCGGTTGGCAAGCATGGTAGCGCATGCTATACTGCGCCTGTCCAATCGTGGCTCGCCTTTGATTGTGGCTGACTATGGCTGAGGGATGGTTCCCGACCATGCGAGGTGAATGCCTTATCGATATGTACGCTCACGTATACCGGACGGCCGAAATCGGGCGTCAGGCGATGCAGGGCCGCGCTCGCCCGCAGCGGTGGGAAGGGGTCATCGACGAACTTCGGGCGACCATGCGCGACACCGGCATCTGGCGGGCGGTGATCGCCACCATCACCCCGACACAGACGATGGGCGAGAAAGCGCTAGCCCTGCTGCCCCCTGATCTGTCCCACCAATCACGCCAGAAGGCCGAAGCCGAAGTGCGCGAGGGTATGCTGCAGCGCATGGATCATAACAATTTGTGGGGATGTGAGGTCGGCCGCACCTATCCAGAGTTCCTGCCGTTCATCAACCTCGACCCAGTCTTGATGGATGCGGTCACGATCCGGCAAAAAGTCCGCGACACTGTGAGCAAGGGAGCTCGTGGCATCGTTCTACTCCCTGGACTACATGGGTTTTACGGCAACGACCGTCGTGTCTGGCCGATCTACGAGATGGCACAATCGTTCCAACTGCCGATTCTCTCCCAGACCGGCGATGCCGGCCCGCTCCCTCTAGGTGGACGCGGCCACTGGGGACGACCACGCTACTTCGGCGATGTGGCGGCGGCGTTTCCCAAACTGAGACTAATTTTGGGCCATCTGGGGAAGGGGTATGAATCGGAGATCGCCGTCCTGACTCGGCGCTACCCTAATGTCTACACCGAAACATCGATGCGCCTCAGTGGCCTTGACGAGGCCGGGAAGTGGACACCTGCCGAGGCGGTTACCTGGTTCCGCCTCATCGGCATAGATCGCATTCTCTTCGGCACCAAATGGCCTCTGTTCGACCCTCAACAAGACATTGACACCGTTTGTAAGCTGCCCCTTACCCCGGAAGAGAAGCGCAAGATCCTCGGGGAAAACGCCCAGCGAGCCCTGCAGTTATAAACAGTGGTGAATACTGTACGCCGGAGGTGAAGGCTGTCTCTCGCGGCTACATCAGCCCACGTACGGTTGAGACCCGCCGGGCCAATCTCATGCGTATACTGAATCTGGCACCCCCAGGCGGATCTCATTCGATAGGCGTTACGGCGCGGCATCATACCTATGGAGTCATACGACCAGTTAGCGATGGGCGATGAGCCGACTGATCACCAACCCGAGCGCCAGGAGGACACCGAATTGCAAATGCAGTTGGGCCGAGCCGCGCAAAGCCTGGTTCAGGGTGGTACGAGTGTCACCGGACCTGATCAGGCGCGTCGTAGAATATGCTTGCGGGAGTGCCAGTAGCACCAGCAACATGGGGAAAAAAGCTGGTCTGGCAATGACCCACAGCAGGACGCTGAGATATGCCCCAGCTACGAGCAGCACGGACGTCCCCAGCCCAAACCCCGCGCCAAAACGACTGACCGGGGTGGTCTTCCCCGTCTGACGATCTTCCTCGATATCCCTCAAGTCATTGACCACCAGAATGGCCGTAACCAGACATGCGACCGGCAACGCCGCGAGCAAGGCCTGGCCGGTGAGCGTGGCGGTCTGCACATAATACGTTGCCATGACCATGAGCAGCCCCATGAAGATGAATACTAACGGCTGCCCGAGGCCAATATTGCCTAAGGGCACGGGACCAGCGCTGTAGCTGTAGGCCACCATCAAACTGGCGGCACAGCAGAGCAGCAGCACCCAACTGGTGACCAGCACCAGATACAAGCCGATGCCCGTCGCCGCCCCAAGGCTTACGACAGCTCCAGCGCGCACGGCCTGTGGTGACAGCAATCCCAAGGCAATGACTTTGTAGGGGGCCAACAGCTTAGCCTGACTCCCGCCCTTCGCGTGATCGGTATACTCGTCCACCAAGTTGGTGCCGATTTGCACCAGCATGGACCCCAACAAAGTCAGGACAAAGCGCACGCCAGCGAAATGGCCGTCGTGGAAGGCCAGCGCCGTCCCCACCAGCACGGGCACGACCGAGGCCGGTAGCGTAAACGGGCGGATGGCCCACAACCAGGACCTCAGCGACTGTGCCATTGTCCGTCCTACCAGGGATGTTGGCGATATTTGGAGAAATCAGGCTGGCGTTTCTCGATGAAGGCGCGGCGGCCTTCCTTGGATTCTTCCGTGGTGTAGAAGAGCGACGTGGCGCCGTGCGCAATGGCTTGCAGGCCGTAAACGTAGTCGGTATCGGCGTTGAAGGAATACTTCAGGAAACGCAGGGCCGATGGACTTTTCGACAACATCTCGCGACACCACGTCTTGGTCTCTTCCTCGAGTTGCTCAGCCGGTACGACCTTGTTCACCAGCCCCATGTCGTAGGCTTCCTCGGCCGTATATTGTCGACACAGATACCAGATCTCGCGGGCTCGTTTTTGGCCAACCATGCGGGCGAGCTGGATGGAGCCAAAGCCGGCGTCGAAGCTCCCCACCTTTGGGCCGGTCTGACCGAATTTGGCGCGGCTCGAGGCGATCGTCAAATCACACAGCACATGCAGGACGTGCCCCCCGCCAATGCAATAGCCATCCACCATGGCTACCACGGGCTTGGGGACCTCCCGAATCAAGCGGTGGAGCTCTCGCACATGCAGCCGTGGCATACCGCTCGCATCATTGTAGCCTCCCTCACCACGGATTTTCTGATCTCCCCCCGTGCAAAAATGCCCTTGCGCGCCACTCAACACCACGACGCCAATCGTGTCATCGTGCCAGGCGTCCTCGAAGGCCGCAAGCATCTCGTCGATCGTGAGGGGTCTGAAGGCATTGAGCACCTGGGGACGATTGATGGTCACCCACGCTTCGCCGTCAGCTTTGGTGTAGAGAATGTCCTGAAATTCTTGTGTCATGGTCGCTCTCCGTCATCAGCTCCGCTCTGCTGTGGCACGTATGCTCTGAAGCACTTTGGTCCCACGCGACTGGCGGACAAGCCGATCCGCTCCGGGAAAGTCACACGCGTTTCTTGATCATCCAGGCAGCAAGGACAGCGCAGCAAGGCCTTGATTGGCGGGAACCAGCTTCGGCACCGTAACATAGTCGGGTTTGAAAAGCAAGGCGATCGTCCCGATAGAGGGGGCGTCGACGGACCTCTACCCGGGGCGGGTTAGTTGATTTTACCGCGCTGTCAAGCTAATATGCCCAGAATGGCCGAGAGCACCGTCGTCCCGAACGTCGAGTCAGTGCACAGCACCCATACGTCGCGATCACTAAATACCGTGCGGCGCCATTTCACCCCCTGCCAAATCCTCCCCCCGAAGGGGAGAGCAGAGTAGGGGGCGATACAACTAGGGGTGTATTTATGGCGTGCATTACGAATGGGCTATGCCGACGGTTGCCCACCCACCTGTGAACCGGGTGTTCATAGGAATTTGTGGAGGCGAGAAGGTTCCTGTATCCCCCCATGTGGAGGTTGCACGATGAACACACCCCCAACGATTGAGGTCATCTGTCCCTGCTGCCAGGCCTGTCTGAGTATCGATCTGGGCCTCAAAGCGGTTATCCATCACCAAGCTGCAGCTAAAGCGACACCGACTATGGACCTCAAGGAAGCACTCGGTGCACTGAAATCCCAGGCTAATCGGCGCGAGGCGCAATTTCAACAGGCGCTTGCCGCCGAGCGCGGAAAAGGCAAGGTGTTGGAGCGCAAGTTTGAAGAGTCCCTCAAGAAAGCCAAAGAAGACCCCTCAGCGCCTCCGCTTCGCCCTTTCGACCTCGAGTAAGGAGCTGCTGTGCTGTGCAGCATCCTGCCCTTGACCGGCTCAACGCCACGCTCAAACGTGTGAGCCGGTCGTTCTATCTCACCCTCAGGATATTGCCGCGGTCGTTGCGCACCCCCATCGGGCTCGCCTATCTGTTCGCACGGGCTGCTGACACGATCGCCGACACTGCCTTGATTGGCTCAGCCGAGCGCCTGACCCTGCTGGAACAGTTCCGCAGCCTCTTTCAGCGGTATGATGTGACGACCCTGGCGGTGCTTCGTGGCGCGCTCGTGGGGGCGCAACGTGTCCCCGCTGAGCGTGAATTACTCTCTTGCCTCGATGAGTGCTTTGTCGTCTTCCAGGCCTGCACGCCAGGTGATCAAGCGCGTATCAGTCGGCTCCTCCTGACGTTGACGCAGGGCATGGTCATGGACCTGACGACGTTCCCCGCTGAGCATACCGGACGTGTGGTTGCCCTCAAGACCCGTCAGGATCTCGACCAGTACACCTATTACGTCGCCGGATGCGTGGGGGAGTTTTGGACCGACATGCACATGGCGCATCGGCCCGCGCTGCAGGGATGGAGTATCGAGATCATGAAGCAGTGGGGGCTGCGCTTTGGCAAGGGGCTACAGATGACCAATATTTTGCGGGATCTGGCCCAGGATCTGCGTATCGGACGCTGTTACCTGCCTCTCGAAGCGCTCGTTCCTCACGGTCTCTCGCCCGAACACCTGCTCGAGCCTTCAGCCATCACCCGCGTACGTCCCATCCTGCATGAGCTACTGGCCCTCACGCTTGACCATTATCGTTGGGGCTGGGCCTATACCTTGGCTATTCCACGGCGAGAGGTGCAGATGCGATTAGCCTGCGCCTGGCCGCTGCTAATCGGGTTCCGTACCCTCGACCTCATCGCCAGAGCTGACAATCTCCTCGACCCCAACGTCATCGTGAAGGTTTCACGCACCGCCGTCTATCGCATTCTCCTTTCATCGAGCGTTCTTGCCCTTTCCAATCACGGGCTCAGGTATTACGCCTCCCATCATGGACGGCGATTCAGTTTCTAGAGGTCGGGGCAGCCCGCAGAATCCTTCCTGTCCCCCCACTATACGCTGGCATGACAGATCATCGAGGTGGGCCTATGTGGCGGTCGGATCAGTTCTCTGGACCTTCGGAAACACCCTGCAGGAGATTTTTCTCTCGCAAGATGTGTTCGACCGCGGCGTCATTCTCCACCGTAAAGCTGATGCGTAGCTTTTGGCTCCGCAGACGAATGAAGAAAATCTTTCTGCGCCTCGGTCGTTGTAGGTCCATCGGAGACCAGGTGTGCAACCCTGCGCTCCCCTGTAGTCGAAACTTGCCGGTGAAGAAGCTGGGTTTTTGCACGACGATGCGTTCGATGTCAGAGAGCTGCAGTCGTTTCGCCCCAAACGGGAAATAGTATCGTCTGAAGAGAATGATCTCGGCAGAAATTTCGATAAGGCTGTCGGAGTAGAGGACGTCTGCGTTCATAGGTGTCAAGGCCCTTTGTGCTGTGGTGTGGGCACATCGGCAAAGGTCCTGCCCGCAAACCCGGGGGTGTGAGAACCGATTACACACACTGGGGGGAACATGCCCCTCACCTGCCTGTTCACTAGTGGAGAACCCCCTCACCCCACATGAACAAACTACAACGCTGCTCCCCTGTCAAGTCAAAACTGCTCTCCGTCACGCAAGAGGTCGGGAGGGTGAGAGGCTATTGTAGGCGCTTTTACGCGCTTGACACACACTTTTAGATAGCCTATTGTCAACCTCACCTTCATATCCACGAGGAAAATTCGCAGGATAAGAGGGGGACGTGAGCGGTCCCCCCCGGTGATGAGCGCGGCCAGCAGGTGACGAAGAACTATCCCGATCATGTACGCTAAGGCTGGGGGCGGGATGCCGATGAAGGAAGCTAGGGTCTCAGCTGAAGGGAACATCAATCGCATTTACACCTCTTGATCGAGCCAGGCTAAAGACGGCGACGAGGTTCGACGGGGTAAGGAGGCGCTTCTCATGTGCGTCGAGCCATGGCAGAAACGGAGATGGCGTATGCATGCTGATCTCAGGACACAGCTCGCTATGGGCAGCGCGCTCACCACCACCCGCCGACGGTTCTTGCACATCTCCCTTGGAGCTGCAGCCGGGCTAGCAGCTATTCTCGGCGCGGGAACCTCGCCGGCCATCCACGAGCCACTGCACGAGATCACTATCCTGTCGCCGACTCATTTCGTGCCAGCCTCGGATAAGAAACTGCAGGAACTGGCGCAGCGCTTCACGAAGGAGACGGGGATCAAAGTAACGATCAATCACATCGCCAGTCCGCAGTTGCCGGCAAAGCTTGCCGCTGAAGTACAGATGCAGTCGGGACATGACTTGGTCGATCTGCGCATGCACTTGCCCCTCTACCACGAACCACAGCTTGTGGATCTCACAGACATCGTCGTGCCGTTGGCTGAGAAAAACGGTGGCATGTACGGCTTCTGCGCAGAGGCGGCCCTAGTGCAGGGGCGCTGGCGGGCGATGCCTTGGCATTACCGATCATTCCCAGGGTCCTATAACAAAACATATTTCGATCAGGTGGGCGAGAACGCCCCAGTCACCTGGGATGACCTCCTGCGCGCCGGCAGGAAATTAAAGGCGACTGGCTACCCTGTCGGCATCGCTATCGGCCAGACGTATGACGCCATCTCCACCCTGTCGGCCATTATGTGGTGCTATGGCTCCAAAACTGTGGAGGCGGACGGTAAGACCGTCGCCATCAATTCGAAGGAAACTAAAGCCGCCATCGAGTATGTCAGGCAATTATATACCGACGCCATGGAGTCGGAGGTGCTTTTGTGGGATGACAACAGTAACAATCGCCTGCTGCTCTCGGGCAAGGGTTCATGGATTCATAACGCCCACAGCCATTATCTCATGGCCAAGGAGAAGAAGATGCCCATTGCCGAACAGATCTATTTTCATCTTTCCCCGCGCGGCCCCGCAGGACGACATACGCCCACGGTGGTGCGGAGTTTGGGCATCTGGAAATTCTCGAAGAACATCGAGGCGGCCAAGGAGTTCATCAATTTCCATTTCAGCCGGGAGAATTACTCAGAGTTTATCATGGCCAGCGAGTGCTTCAATGCCCCGGTATATAGAAGTATGGAGGATCATCCTGCCTGGAAGACGGACCCCAAATACGAGCCCATCAAGGAAAGCGGGAAATACGGCCATCTGTACGGCTGGCCGGCGCCGGGAGATGAAAAGAGCCAACAGGTTACCTACGCCTTCGTCATCCCTAACATGTTCGCCAAGGCGGTGACCGGCGCCCCGACGAAAGAGGCAATCACCTGGGCTGAAGGGGAGATCAGACGCATTTACGGAAGCTAACAGGGGACACACGTCGCGTCAAGCGCAGCGGTAATCGGATGGGGGAGCTGCACCTCTAGGGATGGCGCCATGGTCTTCCCTTTGCCTTCGGGAGCAGGCGGGGGTGAGGGGGAGCAGCGGGATCAGCCCAATAGTTCATCGACAGGAATGGCGAGACCAGGAATCAGGGGCGTTGTGATAACCTGGCCGGCTGTGTATGCTATGGCTCGCGCCGGCGACTCCGTAAACGTCCAGACTTGCACCACTTTTTGCTGCCAATCGATAATCCAGTACTCCTGCGCACCGGTTCGGGCATACAGGTTGCGCTTTTTGACATAGTCCACCTCAATGCTGCCCTGGGAGGCGATTTCCATGACGATATTGGGGCAGCCAGACAGTATGCGGCCGGTCGCCAAATGAAGACGATCGGGAAGGACGATGGCAACATCAGGTACGACGTTGTCCTCGGCTTCAGCGCTCCAGACGATGCCTGGTTCAGCGATGACCAATCCTCCGAGTGCGGTCACTGCAGGGCGAAAGAATTGCCCAACAGCCATAATAATCATGCCATGCCGTAGATGCGGTTGCCGTGACACAATCAGTTCCCCATCGATGATTTCGTAGGTCAGAAACGGCTCATCTGGGAGCCGGTCGAGGTCCTTTGATTTCCAGCGATAGCCACTGGCGGCGGACGTTTGCATGGTTATCACCTTGTATCCTTTGAACGATCTGTCTCCCCAGGCTCAGATGCCTGTTCCACCAAGCGCATGGTTTTGGGCAGAAATCTACACCAAATCTGTTGCGACTGCCAGGAGTGATATTGTACGATGCGTCTCCATGCACCAAGCGAGGCGCAGGTGAGATGGTCGCCACGGGTCCGATGGTCACGATGGACGTCATCGCAGCGAGCGCGGGTCTAGAACCATTCCTCCAGGCCCCTCCCTGGGAAGGGCAGATCGCTGCAGTTTTTCACCGCAGCCTCCTCTGCATGGCTCCAGATGAGCACCTGCTACATCTCCACACGGGACCACGTCTGGCCTCTCCATTCAGCTTGCGCATTGAAGATGACTTCGCGAAGATGCTACAGGCGATCCCTTTCATGCAGGGAATGCCGGTGCGGAAGGTGGACCTTACGATCGCTCTCACTGAAGACGTCCACCTCAGACTGCATAGGACCACCTATTACCAATCGCCAAGGCACCTCCTAGGCGATGTTGAGCCCGACGCCATCAGACACGCCCGCAAGACACTCAGGTTGTACGGGCGTGTCGGCGGTTTCGACCAGCTGCCAGACGCTCAGACGATCGGTAGCACCGTGCACCAGGCGCTCGCTGGTAGGGATGCAGTCCAGATGCTTGAAGCCACTCGTCATCTCATCGGCCTCGGTCCGGGGCTCACCCCGTCTGGAGATGATTTCCTGGTTGGCTGCCTCAGGGGACTGTGGCTGATACGCAGCAACGCGCCGGGGGCGGGTCAGACGCTCGACCGCTTGCGGGATGCGCTGCTGCACGACCTCGATGCGCGCACCACCCGCGTCGGCGCTGAATTTATCCGCTACGCCCTGGAAGGAGCTTTCGCGGAGATTCTCGATCGGGCGGCGCTCGCGTTGTTGGCTCCTGCACACCCACAGGTGGTGCAGACCGCCATCACCCGTCTACTGGCCCAGGGCGAGACGTCGGGAACCGATACCATGCTTGGCCTCGTGACGTGTCTCGAGGCACTGTTGTCCAGCCCACGCCGTGAACCGCGCCATGAGAGGCAGGACGCCGGCACCACCTCTACGTCGTCTGCTACCATACGAGGGAAGATGCACGCCGATGCTTGTTTGGAATGTGATCCATAAAAGCGTCTATCACGACTCCGTGACGCTCATGCACCTGACACGCGACCTGCAGGTCGTCGATGGCGTGCAGCGGGCTGCCATCATGATGGGCACCCCATCGAACCGAGCGCTCCTGCGGGATGCAGGATTACTGACGCCCGATGGTGACGCGGCCTCGCCTAACGATTTGATCATCGCCGTTGAGGCCGCCGACATGGCTGCCGCCCATGCGGGAGCACAGGCAGCTGAGGCCGCGCTATCGACCTCCCGGTCCTCGACGCTGCCATGTCAGACGACCCATCGTCCGCGCACGCTGCGGTCGGCCCTCACAATGCTCGACGGCGCCAACCTGGCGCTCATCTCAGTACCGGGCCTGTATGCTGGACTCGAAGCCATGAAGGCTCTGCAGGCGGGGATGCATGTGATGCTCTTCAGCGATAACGTCCCTGTGACGACTGAGATCGAGCTCAAGCGCTTCGCCCTTGCCAGAGGCCTCCTGATGCTCGGGCCCGATTGTGGTACGGCGATCATCAACGGTGTCCCACTCGGCTTCGCCAACGCTATGCCACGCGGTCGTGTCGGCCTTACTGCAGCATCCGGGACCGGCCTACAGGAGGTTTCATGTCTCATCGCGGCTGCCGGGGAAGGGGTTTCGCAGGCCATCGGCGTCGGCGGACGTGATCTCACGGATGACGTAGGCGGCCTGATGATGACTCACGCCCTTGAGATCTTGGCCGCAGACCCCGCCACCGAGGTGATAGGCGTGCTCGGCAAACCGCCGGGGCCCAGCACTTGGGAGCGTTTACAAAACCAACTCGCACAGCTAAGCAAGCCGTGTGTCGTGCATTTTTCGGGCTCGTTCTCCGCCGCAGGCGCGTCCTGGTATGCCGCAGCCACCCTCGAAGAGGCGGCTCTGGGTGCAGTGGCACTCGCCCGCGGCATGAGGACGACGCCGATCGAATTCACCATGCCCAGGGAAGAGATCGAGCGGTTCATCGGGGAGGCAACGCGCGCCATGCAACCCGGCCAGCGCTTTGTGCGCGGCCTCTATGCAGGGGGAACGTTGGCCTACGAGGCACTTGGCCTGCTACAAGCCAAGTTACCCAAGGTGTTTCCTGGTGTGCTGGGGGGAGGGGAGGGACATTACGTAGTCGATCTGGGGGAGGATCAATTCACCCTCGGACGCCCGCATCCGATGATCGACGGTACGCTACGCCGCGAGTGGATTCTCAGAGCCGCGCAGGATCCTATGACAGCGGTCATCCTGCTCGATGTCATCCTCGGCTATGGGGCCCATCCCGATCCTGCGGGCGATCTTCTCCCAGCCATTCAGCAGGCCACTCGTCAGGCCCGGGCCGGCGGCCGACATCTCGCGGTGGTAGCTAGCGTGTGCGGTACTGAGCAAGACCCACAGCGACGCTCAGCCCAGATCGATGCCTTACGGGCACACGACGTCATCGTTATGCCCTCCAATGCTCAGGCGGCGCGCCTCGCCGCAGGCATCGCCGCCTGCCTGATAGGAGATGGGTGATGCCGGAATGAGCTCGCGACGGCCATGGGTCTCCGTCGATCGGCCCGCCGGTCGTCAGGTTGACTGCTGCGTCCGCTCCGATGCCCAGACCGTGCAGGAACGTCCCAGACAAGGGGGACCACTATCTAGTGGTCACTAATTTTTAAGACTATTGATTTCATTGATCTTACGGTGTTTCAATCCCAGCCATCGGCGGAACTTGTGTGCCCGCTTCGACAAACGCTGCTGACGGATGCGCACCACGACTGCGCCGTTATGGGCCATTGCGGTCATGCCCAGTTGTAGCATAGCACCTGGATGACCTTTGTAACGCACGTGGCCAGCGCCGCGCGAAAGCAAACTGGCGATATGGCTTTCCACAACTGGACGGCTATAGCCACACGCACAGGCCAACCGGACTTGATGAGGCGTGCGCTGACGGTGTAAGCCCGCCGCGTTGAGGAGGTCGCGCACCTCCTCCGGACTGGGATGAGCCTGGATGGGCGCACTCGTCTTGGGGATACCAACGGTGAGCATGCCTCGTTCGTGGAGTGCCTGCCGCAGCGTCTTGTCATGGATGCCGAGGTCACCCGCCACCGAGTGGACCCGGAGTCGCGGCGGTGTCTTGGCGCGTTCAATCGCCCTCTGGACCTTGGCCAGGAGGGGCAAGACATAGCTGGAATCGCTCGGATTCCCCTCGGGCACCTGGTTCGCAAAGAGAAAGCCCGTGGCGGGGTCCGACACAATGCCAGGCTTTCGACCAAACTGCGCGGGGCAATTACTCTTGCCTTTGAGAATGGGAGCGATGGTGAGATCGTAAGGATTGACGAGTTTACAGTGACGGAGTTTTTTGCCTTGGGTGAGCCATTTGGATTGCTGGCGGATGTGTGCATGGCTGCGCATCGCTGCGTTGAACACCTCGGCGAAGCGCTCGCGCGTGGAGTCGTTGAGCGCTGTCGCCTGGTCAAGGAGTTGCTGGGCTTGCTGCCCAAGGGCGGTGATAGGCTCACCCAGCTCAAGGAGCGCCTGTTCCGTTTGGCGCACCAGTTTCACGAAGACGTGCCCGTGCCCGCGGCATGGGCGACCAAAGCCGCGCATGACGTTTTTCAGCTCCTGCTGGAGGCTATGGGCTTGGTTCGTGAGCTTCGTGGCCTGGCTGCGGCACCGTGGGGTCATGCGTGCCATCAGCGCGAGCGGTTTTTTTGCGCCTTATACAGGGTGGTGGCATCGGTGACCCGTTGGCTCCCTTGTGCACACGGGAAGGTGTCGATGACGAGATGGGCTGGGCTGACACGACCTTCGTCCATCGCCGCCGCCGCTTGGAGAGCGATCAGCTCATCCATGAGGGCTTCGTCAATGCGGCGGCGAAACTCGCAGCGCGTCTCGGGTAACACAAAGTGGGCTTGAGAGGGATGGACCTGATCGTCTCGGAGGCCACAGGCCTACATGACGGCAAAGTCGGTGCGAAAGCGCTGGCAGATATCCGCATCGGAGGCGCCCAGTTCATGCTTGAGCCACGCCAAGGCGAACAGGACGCGTATGGGCACGGGACGTCGGCCACCGTGGACTGTTGTGGGGAACCGCTTTTGAATACTGTGCTCGATGGCGCTCACCAATGCCGCCCAGGGAAAGGTCTCAGCCCATTGACGGATGGGATGAGACTCGGGCACAACGTCGGTGACGTGCAGTCGTGTTCCCGTACCGCTCAACCAATGCTGAAGAAAGTGCACAAGGCGCATCGTGGGCTCTCCTGCTCAAAGAAGGGACGAGAACCGCAGGATACGATGAGATGCTCAACTTGCCAAGTCCCAATGAGCAATGGAGAAAAAACTAGTGACCACTATCTACTCCCCGTGCCTGTGGGCCACCGCGATGAGTCGATTTGCCCCATGACCATCAGCTGCCCCCGCGAAACTCGCGTAGAGTTGGACCTGAGAGAAGCCGACGCTCAGGAGCAGCTCTTTCAACTCATAGCCCGAATAGAGCCAATGCCGCAAGCGGAATGCGCGCACGTGCCCAGCAGCGATGTGGAGCCATCGTTGTCGATGTGTCTCCAGTCCTCGACCTCCCACGACGCTGAACCACCAGCCCTCCCCCAGGGGCTTCTAGGCACTCGTCGGCGGCAAGATCCGGGCGAGGATCTCTTTACCTATCATATCGAGTACAAACACACCGCCAGCCCCTGTCATCTACCGCCCTTCTCCCGCGTGCAACGGCGCATCCTTACGCTCCTGAGCTTCCCTGTGGACATCTATACGAGGCTTTGTCTCGACTGCGACAAACCGCCGTAAAAATGAGCGAACCATGAGTATTGATATCGATCTCACTCGACTTTGGCCATTTCGGAGCGACCCCCCCAGAATAGGCAAGGACTGCTAGATGCCTATCGGAATTAGGTGAAGTCAGGTGGAAACTTAGCCATCAAGAAATTACGTAGCATCCTATGTCCCTATAAATCAAAGCCTTATTAGGCGGCCGTTCTCCTCGATCTCTCGTTTTCGAGAAAGATGGCCAAAGTCGAATGTGATACTCCCGCTCAAACTGCCTGGGTGGCTGATAGCCTAGCGCTGAGTGCAGATAATGCTTGTTATCGTCAGCAATCCAGCCTTCCAGAGCCTTGATCAACTCAAAGGGAGCATGTCCATTCCCTGAGCCCCAGGCACTCTTCCTTCAGGGTCCGCATGACCCGCTCGGTGTCCACGTTCCCCTTCGGGTTATTATAGCTCGTGAACACTTGGTGAATTCCCAGGATTGCGTAGGTCCGCATCAAACTCGTCGACGTAGGTTGGCAGCCTTTATCACTCATCAGCGAGAGACCCTGGCCTCGGACACCGGCAGGGAACTGCCTATTGCCGGCCATGTACAGGGCCGTGAGCCAATCCTGCGCCTTGCATTGCATCCCAGCCGCATAGCCGACGATGGTCTTGGTGTACCAATCGAGCCCCACCACAATATGGATCCAGCCGAAGCCCTGGACCAGCACCTTGGTGATGTCGATGCCCCACCACTCGTCGGGCTTGGTGGGTCTCGGTTTGCTCCTCATCGGCGTCCGCTTGGCCTTCAGCTTCAGGTTCGGGGGCACCAGGAGGAGGTGCTCCCGCATCAATCGTAGCACCCGCTTGTTGTTGACCGCCCGGTGCTCAATGAAATGTAGGTCAGCCGCGATACGGCGATAGCCTCAGAACGGCTGCTGGGCCTTGAGCTCTCGGGTACGCTGGAGGAGGACTGCGTACCGCTGGGCCACCGAGGGCAATGGTGGCCGGCTCATCCGAACACCTCGTCGCTTTTTTTAGCTCGAGCGTCAATTCCCCGAGGGAGTGCTCAATCCCCACATGCACACCATCGGCGGCGAAGTACCAATGCTGATCTACATGGCGGATTCAGGTTAGGTGTCAGCCATCAACGGCAACACCGCCGCGCCTCAGCGTGCCACCATCGAGTAGTTCACCGGCCGAGGGATGTCCCTGATCCCAGGTGAGGGCTTGTTGGCCGCAGGAGTTCCGGCGGCGCCTGGAGCCCTCATCACCGCTCTGGAGCGTTTTGGCACCATGACGCTGGCCGACGTCCTGCAACCCGCGCTGGACCTAGCCCGTGATGGCTTTCCCATGCATCCTGGGCCGGTGGGTCCCAGTGACTATTTGGCATTCTCCATTTGGCATTCCCTCGAGACGTTTCAGCAGCACTGGCCGACCTCGGCCCAGCTCTATCTACCCCACGGGCGACTGCCGGAGGACGATCGGTTGGGCTGAAGAAGGGTGTGAGATAAACGCCGATTTACATAGGTGGGGTCTCCTCCGTCTGCAAACAGGGCTACGTGGGAGCCAACTGGGGGCATTCCCTAGTTATCCTCTGGGGGTATGAGCGGTTCCAGCAAGGTTATCAAGGTTGGTAGGTCCTGCCGAACGATGCGCCAGACTTCCTGCAGATCCACACGTGCATAGTCATGCACAACGACATCGCGGAACCCCGCGATGTGCCGCCATGGGATGCTGTGGTGATTGACACGAAATTCTACAGTCACACGTTTTGCAGCCTCTCCAACAATGGTTAACTGCCGTAAGATAGCATCCTGGTGAAGGCTACTCGCCCCAAACTGTTCCTCACTGAGGCCTCGCGCATAATCGAGAGCCTTTCGAGAGGCTTGTAACATATCAAGAACCCAGGCCAAGTCACGCCACATAGATGATTTCCCTGTGATTCAAAATATGCTTGCGTCGGATATAATTCTCGCTGCGCTCAATGAGGCGCTTTTCGACCAGATCTACAGGGCGGCCGAACATGGCCTCTAGCTCTTCCTTCATACTGACGAGGTCATAGAATCTCCAGGAGGCATCGGTTGCAAAAGTGACCAGGACATCGACGTCGCTGTCAGGTCGGAAGTCGTCGCGGAGGACGGAACCGAAAAGAGCAAACTCGGCGATCTTCCAACGGCGGCAAAATGCGGCGACTTTGTCCATCGATATTTCCAAGCCGTGATAATTGATGACCTGGCTCATGTTCTTCCTTCCCAGAAGATGTTGTACTGTCGTCGCTATCATAGTCGACGATCGGCAAAAATGCTACCAGAAGGCCAACCCACGGATGTTCATAACGATTGTATCTTCTCCTGTGGAACCTGACTATTGCTCGCCATACCAGGGTATGATATAAGGGCGCTCGAAGGAGGTCCCCATGCCAGAAGTCCCTGATCCCTTAGAAGCCCATTACAGAGCGGTACTCAAAGCCATCATTGACGGCCGGGTGGTGCCCTTTCTTGGTGCCGGCGTTAACCTGTGCGGCCGCCCGAAAGGGATGGCTTGGCAGCCGCGACAGGGCGTTTATTTGCCGAGCAGCGGCGAACTGTCCGCCTACCTCGCCGAAAACTTTGGCTATCCGGCAAGCGACTCCTATGACCTCGTGCGCGTCTCGCAATACATCGCCGTCATCACGGGTTCCGGCCCTCTCTATGAGGAACTCCACTCCCTCCTCGACGCCGACTTTCCACCTACTCCCCTACACCAGTTTTTCGCGGCCCTTCCCGCTGTCTTGTGCGCGAAAGGCTATCCCGCTCGCTACCAGCTCCTCGTAACAACTAACTATGATGACCTCATGGAACGTGCCTTCAAAGCGGCTAACGCACCTTTCGAGCTGGTGTCTTATGTGTCTGAGGGCGAACACCGTGGCAAATTCGTACATTGGCCGCCCGACGGCGAAGCATACCTGATCGAAAAGCCGAACGAATATCGCGGCTTGGCGCTCGATCAGCGCCCGGTGATCTTGAAAATCCACGGCACAGCAGATCGGAGCAATGCAGAGCGCGATAGTTTCGTCATCACTGAAGACCATTATATCGACTATTTAACTCGCACAGACCTCTCAAGCCTGGTGCCGGTGACGTTGGCGGCGAAGCTGCGCAAAAGCCACTTTTTGTTCTTGGGCTATAGCCTACGTGACTGGAACTTACGCGTAATCCTGCACCGCATCTGGGGGGAACAGAAACTCAGCTACAAGTCGTGGGCGATTCAACGCGAACCGCAGCCAATCGACCAGCAGTTCTGGCGCAAACGCGACGTCGATATTCTCGACGTGCCCTTAGAACGTTATGTCGTGGCGCTGAATGAGCGCATGCAAGCGCTGCCCCGTGCTGGAGGTGGGGCATGAGCGAGACGGCGCCACCGGCGGCGCCCTACATCGGGCTGATGCCCTACACTGAAAAGGACGCGCCGTTGTTCTTCGGCCGCGAAGCAGAGCGGGAGATCATCACCGCCAACCTGATCGCCTCGCGTCTCACGCTGCTGTATGGCGCCAGCGGCGTGGGCAAGAGTTCCGTCCTGCATGCCGGCGTCGCTTATCACCTGCGTCAACTGGCACAGCAGCACCTGGCCGAGCACGGCACACCCGAGTTCGTCGTGGTCGTGTTCAGTGCCTGGCGCGATGATCCGCAGGTCGGGTTGGCTGACTGCATCCGAGATGCTGTCGCGCAGGCATTAAACGTTCAGACGCTTGAGCCGGTGCCGCCGTCACGCTCGTTCGCCCAGACCTTGGAGGCGTGGTCGGAGCGTGTGGAGGGTGATCTGCTCATCATCCTTGACCAATTTGAAGAGTATTTCCTGTATCACCCACAGGAAGACGGTGAGGGGACGTTCGCTATCGAGTTTCCGCGTGCGGTCAACGGTCCCGCCTTGCGAGCCAATTTCCTCGTCTCCATCCGCGAGGATTCGCTTGCCAAACTCGATCGCTTTAAGGGGCGCATCCCCAACCTGTTCGACAACTATTTGCGCATCGAGCACCTTGACCTCGCGGCGGCACGTATAGCGATCGAAAACCCGATCGAGCAGTACAACCGCCTCCAGGTCATGGACGAGCAACAGGTTAATATCGAACCAGCATTGGTCGATGGGGTGTTGGAACAGATCAGAACCGGCCAAGTAATGCTAGCGGAATCCGGAGGGGGAATCGTTAAGGGCGAGAAGGCGGAGACGCGGATTGAAACACCCTATCTGCAACTGGTCATGACACGCCTGTGGGATGAGGAAATGCGCACGGCATCGCGCATTCTTCGGCTGGAGACGCTAAACCGTCTGGGCGGGGCGGAGCGGATCGTGAAGACGCACTTAGACATGACGATAAGCGCACCACCGCCTAACGAAGAGGACATTGCAGCACGCGTTTTTCATTATCTGGTCACGCCATCCGGCACCAAGATCGCCCATAGCGTTCGAGACCTGGCCGAGTATGCCAATCTGCCAGAAACGAAACTTGCCCCTGTGTTAGAGAAACTCTCTGGCACGGGGATTCGCATCTTGCGCCCGGTTGCCCCTCCGGCAGGGTTGCCGGGCGCTTTGCGCTATGAGATCTTTCACGATGTGCTGGCTCCAGCGATCCTGGACTGGCGCGCCCGGTACAACCGGTTCCCATTCCAACCCGGCTTGGCCCTGAAATACGGCATAGTAGGTGCCCTGGTATTCTGGGGGCTCTTGCTTCTCCTTCACATTGGTTTGCGCCTCTGTATCCAGGAGACAATACGAAATTCTGATCAGGCCAACGTCAACTTCTATGTCGCGCAGATTGGACTGGCCAATACGATCCTGGCGGGCGTGGCGGTAGTGATGGCCGGCCGGGTAAGGCGGTTCCGTTGGCTGCACAGCCTCATCGCTGCGTTCGTCGGCGGTTGCGCTATGGTTGCTGCGATACTAGGTCTTAGGTTGTTGTTTGGGGGCGCACTGGACCTCCAGTCTATCTGGAATACCTTCAGTATTATCGCCATTGGAGGCGCGGCCTTGGCATTGCTCATGGCACTGGAGGTGTCCATGCTGGTGAGGTGGATCCGCCGTACTGGGTTACAGTGGGCCCGAATCTCGGCCATGCCTGAGCTGAAGATAGCGAAAATGCTATTGCCGGCAATAGTGCTAAGCATCATTTTCTGGGTCACCCTACTCATTACCCTCATGTTCGCTTTTGGCCTTCCTTTCGCCGTCCTCGAACTCTCCACGGCCGACATCCACGAACCCGTGAGGAGAATGCTTTTGGTTCTCAGTGGTCCTGCCATTGGCGGATTGATGGTTGGTCTGGTCTGGCGGCTGATTGAACGATCTGTGCAATGGCGGCAGGTCATTATCGTTGCCGCCGGCTGGGTCGTCGGCACCTTTATCGCCGAATTTATGAGCGACTGGTTTGGTTTGCCTGCTGGGGAGATACGCTTGGTCGTCAACTGGATGAGCGCCCTTCTTGTTCCGTGTGCTATCGGAACCGCTCTGATATTTTGGCAGTCCAGACGGGTGCACCGCAGAACCTATACTACGGCACGCTAGGCCATCCTGAACCGATATCCGAAAGCACTTATCATGTGTGCTGCGAGCTATTTCGGTACAGGAAGGTGTGGTGATGCGCGACGATCACTGTGCGGACCAATACAGCCAGCCCAGACCAGAAATGTCACTGTGCCACAAGGGGGATCTCCGCCCGCCGCCTGGCACTTAAAGGACGCTATCGCCTGGTCGTCGCTGTGCCCCTCGCACTATGGGGAAAGCTAACGGAGGAAGGATCAATACAAGTGAGCCGACATCAGGTCATCAGAACCATGTGCCCGATGAGCTGTCATCCAACCTTGTGCGGCATGCTGGTGGAGGTCGAGAGTGGGCGTCTCATGAAGATCCGCGGCGATCACGACAACCCTGACAGCCAGGGCTTTCTCTGCGTGCGTGGGCAGGCCTCCCGCGAGATCATCGGTAACCCCAATCGGCTGCTGCAACCGCTGATCCGCACCCACCGCGCCGACGATGCCTGGCGCGAGGTCACATGGGATGAGGCGCTGGACCTAATGGTCTCGCACATGCGGGCGGTCGGTCGAGAGGCCGTGGGGATCTGGTCCGGGCATGGCAACTCCGCCAGTAACTATGGAACGCGCATCGGCGGCCAGCTCATGCGGCGCTTTGCCCATATCTACGGCTGCCAGCAGTGGAATTCGACGATGATCTGCTGGGGACTGGGCGCCTTTGGCCTCGGGCTCACCGGCATCCTTGAGACCAACACCAAGGAGGATATGGGGCAGCACGCCAACCTCATCATCCTGTGGGGGGCCAATCTCACCAGTCAGCCCAATACGGGCCGTTACCTGATCGCTGCCAAACGCCGCGGTGCTTACGTCGTCACCATCGATGTGCGCGACACCGAGGCTGCGGCGCAGTCGGATGAGGTACTGCGAATCCGGCCCGGCACAGACGCCGCGCTGGCCCTGGCGATGATGCATGTAATCATCAGCGAAGGGCTTTATAGTCAGGATTTTGTGGCCCAGCACACGGTGGGATTCGAAGAGCTGGCAGCACATGTGAAAGACTATTCACCGACGTGGGCCGCCGCCATCACTGGCATTCCGGCAGCGCAAATCGTCGCCCTGGCCCGACGCTACGCTGCCGCACGGCCGGCGATGATCGTCATCGGTGGCAGCTCCATGCACAAGGGTGCTAACGGTTGGCAGGGAGGACGCGCCATCGCCTGCCTCCCCGCTCTCACCGGCAACCTCGGGATTCCGGGCGGCGGCCTGGGGCCGCGGCACGGCAGCACCAGTCACGGCCAGGCGCTGGCGAGCATCATTCCGACGACCGCCCGTCCTCCCGGCACCTACATCCCGAACCAAATGTCGCGCATGATCGAGGCGCTCGTCGACGGCCGCGTCCGCGCTATGCTGCTGTTCGGCACCAATATGCTGTCATCATTCGCGGATGCTGAGCGCCTGGCGGCAGGTTTTGCCCGCACGGACCTCATTGTCTGCCACGACCTGTTTATGAATGAGACGGCACGCCGCTTCGCCGATGTCGTTTTACCCGGCACTGCCTGGCTGGAGCAGCTGGGCTGCAAGATGACCAACACACATCTCTACCTCATGGAGCAGGCCCTCGAAGCACCGGGGCAGACACGCTCCCTGACCTGGATTCTGCGAGCGCTTGCCGACCGCCTTGGCCTGGCGGAGTTCTTCCCCTGGAACACGGAAGAAGAAATGATCGACGCCATCCTCGCCCATCCCTCGACTGGCTATGCGACAGTAGCTGACTTGCGAGCTCAGGGTGGGATCAGGGCCATGAACATCTCGCACGTGACCTATCCCGACCACCGCTACCCTACCCCGTCGGGCAAGGTAGAGTTTTACTCTGAGCGTTCACGGCAGCTTGGCCTGCCGCCGTTGCCGGTGCATGAGGATGCACCGCACTCGCCGTATCCGCTGACGTTGTGCCAGGGTCGCACGCTGACGCACTTCCATAGCTTTTACGACCATGGGCGCGCCCTGCCCTCATTGGCGAAGCTCGATCCCGCCCCGCGCCTGTGGATGTCAGCGCTGGATGCCGCCGCCCGTGGCCTCTACGACGGTGTACCGATTCGCATTTATAACAAACGCGGCGAATTTCAGGCGTATGCCCAGGTGACCGAGCGCATCCCCGCTGGGACGGTGTGGATGCGTGATGGTTGGGAGGGGCTGAACCGGTTGACATCGGGGGCGCCGGCGATTCCAGACGAGGCGGTTGACATCTTCCACTTCTCTGCGGGCCAGGCCGCTTTCGATGCGATGGTCGAAGTCGCGCCGGCATGAACGGACTCCAAAGGCCCTTATGGATACTGTGCGCATCATCCTACGGTTTCACTCGCTCTTTTACACGCCGCACTTCGTCGCCATGCATCTTGGGGTTTTTGAACAGGAGAAGTTGAGGGTCGAGGTCAGGACGGCAAATAGCGGCGGGGAACTCGCCAGCGCACTCCTGAAGGGCGAGGCCAATTACCTCGAGCAAGGACAGCCAGCGGTCGAGCGCCTGGTCTATACCGGACGGGGCTCGGTGGTCGCCTCTTAGTACTACAGTGGTAACAATATCGTGAATGTGCTATCTTGGTTCCGGACGCATAGATGGAGGACGGAACCATGCGA